>ENA-UOOM01001922-UOOM01001922.1-fermentation-metagenome-genome-assembly--contig:-NODE-1922-length-18618-cov-4.642784_pt1 | contig 18618 bp, 17 predicted proteins | sample MGYA00245781_ERZ724031 | MGnify/ENA primary metagenome ERZ724031 (study PRJEB28704, sample SAMN03018317) | fermentation metagenome | biome: anthropogenic terrestrial biome; feature: soil; material... | reverse complement strand
CTTAGCTTCTCGGCTCATGACCAATATGAGCTGTACCTTTTCTTTAGTGCCCTTTGACATCGTTTTTAGTTTGTCATCAGGTTTTAAATGTAGTTTATTTAGCATATCATATGCCTTTTTGGAATTAAAATCATGGTAAAAGTCTTCAAACATCTGTATTACATCTTTAACCTTCATCCAATCATTTAAATAGCTGCGCTCTGGAAGATAGGAGATTACAGCTTTCGTTTCGATTCCAGGCTTCTTTCCGTTAATAAACAGCTCACCTTTGGTAGGCGTAAGTAGAGAATTACATAGTTTGATGAAAGTGGTTTTTCCACTGCCATTTGGCCCTAATAAACCAATAATTCTTCCTGTAGGTATTTTTAGATTTACATCTTGCAATGCTGTTTTTCCCTTGAAGGTTTTGGTTAAATTATTACATTCTAAGATATAGCTCATTTTTCATTCCCCCCTGATAAACTACTTAATATTTCCACGATTTCTTCGTGCTCAAATCCTAGTCTCGACATCTTTTTTAAAAAGACTTCGATTTGTTCTTTTGCTAGTTTTGTTCTTGTTTTTTTTATCATATCTACATCCTCCGTTACAAATCGTCCGCTGGTGCGCTGACTATACAATAAACCAGCGTCTTCTAATCCAGAAAGGGCCCTTTGCATAGTATTTGGATTTACAGATGCCTCTTGTGCTAAATCTCTGACCGATGGCATCTTTGAGCCTGATGGATAGATTCCGGCGCAGATTTTAAGTTCTATTTGCTCGATTAGTTGAACATATATTGGTCGGTCCGATGATAAATCCCACGACATGTTATCACTCCTAACATAAATGAATTTCGTATCAATGTACTAAGTGCTTAATACAATAATACATAATTCTATCTAGAATGTCAATCGTTAATTAAAATAATTATTTTAATTAATAATCGAAAAGACTGTTAGAAACATCTAACAGTCTTTTGCAATAGGGATTTATTATATGAAAAATTTTAAATAGAATCAAATAGTTTACCTTCGATTTCAAAAATCCCCATTTTCTTCATACGAGGAATATAGAAAGGGTATTTTTCTTCTCCTGTATTCTTTAGTTTTTCAGAAAGAAAAACCTCTAAATCTTCTGGAGTAATGTCTGGAGTATGACCTTGGATGTATTCTCTTGCTTCTTTTATAGAAGTAAGGGGTTGTCCAAATTCAAAGGCGTGGTGAGTTAAAGAATAATGAATGCTCTTTTCTCTAAGGTTTTCTTCTACATTACTTACATTCATTTTTTTAAATGTGTCACCCTTTGTAGGGAATCGTTTACCTTCCTTGTCGTCATGTACAACAGCTATTAACTTTTTACAGTGGGGCAAGAAACTTTCTAGTTCTTTTGCTCCAAAGAAGCTCACTAAGATAATATCCCATTGACCTTGAATATGATTAGAATCCATAATCTGAGTGCTTATATTTTGGATGTTTTTTTCATTTATCGTTTGCTTAAGGGCGTTAAGAGCGACTTGGTTTATATCCGTACAGGTGATGTTTTCAATATTATGAAGTAGTTCTAAATCCAAAAGACCAAGTCCGCATCCGATGTCGCAAAGGGTAGAGTAGCCTTCTAGCTTTGGCTGAATAATCCGAGCGACATTTTTAAAAAATCCAGTATATTCATTTGCTTCTATGTATCGTCTAATAGTACCTTCATTCCAATCAAATTTCACCTTTATTTCCTCCTTTGTGTTACGGTTTCTTAAAAGAGACTTTCTGTCCAGCAGTATAAATTCGAACATTTTCAGATCTTGCTGCGATTCTAGAGGCTTTTTCGTTATCCTTGACCACAAATCCAGATAAATCACCAATGCCAAAGTCAAAAAGACAAGGAGCTAGAGGTGTTCCTGGCCCGACGATGGTAATTTGCTTGGCGTTTTTAGAGGTTTCAATAAATCTAGGTAAAGATTTATCTATAACGCTGCTATTTGACAGGAAAACATAATCGCATTCGGGCAAAATGTATTCGCTAGCCGTTACAGGAAAGTCGTCGTCTTCAGGTTCCCATTCGATAATAGACAGATTACATACTGGTTCAATCAAACTCTCTAATTTAGTAAAGTGACCATATACTGCTACATTTTTACCTTTGACCATGTTTTGGTACATGATAAATGGGTCAAAAATGCGATCTTCAACCCGTTTCATATCGGAAAAGGAAACGCCATTATTTCTTGCAGTGTCTAGATTATTGTAGTTGGCATTTATAGCCGCCAAACCTATTGAAGCTTCAAGAAAATTCCAAGATTTGATACAAGTCGCTACCTCTTTTAAAGGTGCACCAATTAAATTTTTAGAGAAAATAGATGGTCTCGTATCTCCATAGCGTACACCAGAGATACCAACCCAGTCTCCACTTCGGACATAAGCGTAATGTCTTCCACAAATCAGCTCGTCTACAATTTTATCTTCATCGATTCCATCAATTAAAGTATCGTATATTTCCCACATAGTAAAACTCCCTTCTGCATTTGTATTCTAATCTACTACCTAATTTGCAAGTTCTCAAATATATCTTCTGTGATACAATGACCAAATCTCAATTTTTGGCGAAGCATATGCTGAATATTATCTAGCTTTTCAATAGCAGCTAGGCTTTGCTTTTCTTCTTCTGAGGTTTCAATTATTTTATACATACCGCCATTTTTAATGACTACTCTTTTATCTGCGCTAAGGGCTAATAGGGGATCGTGAGTAGAGACCAGGATAATCTTATCATTTCGAGCTAGAAGCTCAATAGCTTGGCGTCTATCGATGCCGGCATTTTCAATTTCATCAATTAGCACGATGGGGGAATTGCTCATAAAAGCAGTGTCTGCAATCATCAGTGCTCGAGATTGTCCTCCGCTAAGTTGAGTGACCTTAGTATCTTTTGAGAACTTTTCTCCAGCTAAATCATTAGCGCATGTAAAGCACTTTTCTATTACGATTTTTGCTTTGGGAGTAAGTCTACTCTTAGCATGCATCTCTAAAAATTCTTGAACAGTTAAGTCCATAACAAAATTCATATTTTGTGAAAGTTGAGCTACTAGTTTGCCTTCTATCTCAAAACGGCTATCTTCATCTATTTCTCTATCATTTACAAGGATCTTCCTCCCTGTAGGAGTATCTTCCTGTGCTAAACATTCGATATCGTTTAAGAGTCTGCTTTTTCCAGAGCCAGTAGGTCCTACTATACTGATGATCTCCCCAGATTGAATCTTAAGAGAAACACTCTCAGCTTCCCGTGATTTATTGAAACCTCCTAGAATCGTCAGGGAAGAAACAGAGGCTAGAGCAGTTTCTTCAGAGGTAAAGGTTTTCAAAAAAGAATGTAAGCTTAAAAGCATACTGTATTGATCTACTCCAAATTCTTCTAAGATTTCATCATCTGCTTGATTTAAAGCTTCGATAAAGGGTTTGTCTTTTGGAATATCTTCTAATCGATAATTAGCGAGAAAATCCATAACAATTGGATATGTTTTTAATACTTCGTCGAGATTTTGATTATGTAATATGGAAAAAAGGTCTTCAGTCATCATAATTTATTAAACTCCATTTTCTTCATCATTCCCATTTGATAGAGGTCTCCTATTTTTGTTTCGCCAGTACAGTAAGAGCAAACAGCAGCAGGAGTGGTAAATTTTAGCTTCATGTCTTTAAGGGTAACAATATCTTGAGTCTGCTTTAAATACTTTGTAAGTAAAAAACTTCCTTGTCCTGTAATACCGTTGACAAAGATTACCTTTGCAGATGTGTTTACTTGTTTAATATTAAATGTAAAGACTTCTCGCTCTGCTTGTGAGACAATATCTCCTTTTGTCACGACAACAATATCTGCAAATTTTAACATAGGGCCTATTTTTCTTGGGGTATTTATTCCAGAGAGATTGTCTATGACGCAAATCGATAAAATTCCATTTATATAGGGGGAACAACGATTACAAAGGCCAGCGCTTTCGGTGATAAGCATTTCAAAATTTGATTCGATACCCCACTGGACGGCATCTTCAATATTGCTGACAAAAAAGTGATCTGGACATATTTTTCCTGAGAAACCCGTTTCATTTGGAATATTTGCCTCATTGTAACGCAGATTGTCAAAGGAAGTAAGGCAATCGAATTTGACAACGCCAATGCTACTCTTAGGCATGTCCATGCATTCGATTAATCTTATGATTACAGAGGTCTTCCCAGAAGAGGGGGGACCAGCTACGGTGATTAATTTCATGAGAACCTCCTTATATATTCTACTTAATATTATCCATAGTGTATCATACTAGAAAAGATATACACAAGTTAATGAGAAATCTTAATCAAATTATAACAAATTAAAACAAACTAAAACAAATGTAATATGATTATAATATAAATACTAATATTAATCCATACATAATATAGAATATTTTTATTTTTTTACTAGATTTCTGTAAAAAAGAGCAATATTTAACCTTGTTTTGTCATTTCACTTTACTAAAATCATCAAAAAAATAGCGAGGTTTCCCTCACTATTTTTTGCTTTGTTAAAAGAGTTCATTTACATAAACAGTTCTTTTCCATCGCTCCAACGAGCGAATTCTGGGTCAGAATCAATTGTTTTTACATTTTCCATTCTTTCTGGTTCCATAATATACTCAAAGACTTCTTCCATAGAAACAACTTCTGTTTCTATTCGTTTTGGTATAAGTGTCTCTAAGGCTTTGGGAGTTATCCCAGCGTTTAAAAAATAATCCTTTATAATTTGTATATTTTTGACGTACATGAAGATAACCTCCTTATTATCTACTTTGTACATATAATATACCCAGAAACTTATATTTAAATCAGTCTATACATCGCTTATATAGGGAAAGTTTTGATTTTAACAACTATTCAGCTATTGTTCGATTATTGCCCAAAATACTATTGTTCAAAGTGTAGCAAATTTAAAATGTTTCTTAACTCTTTTACGCTAACTTGTCCTGGTGCGGATACTTCTTTTGCTGCTGCAAATGTCATGCAAGAGCCAAATAACTCACCTGACAGCCTAGAAATCACACCTAGGGATGCCATTGACATGGTGATGCAAGGGCGATCCCCTTTTTGTTTTTTCATCTCTAGAGTTGCAGAAAGCAGGGTTAGCACATCTTCTTCGCATTGGGGCATAACTGCAATTTTAGTAATATCTGCATTGTATTCTTGCATTTTAATGAGTCGATTTACGATTTCTGATTTTTCAGGTGTTTTGAAAAAATCATGGTTTGATATGATGACTTTGACATTCTTTTCTTTTGCAAGGGCAATTAGTTCTTTGATATTCTTTTCAGAAGAGAATAGTTCTACATCGACGATATCAATATATCCAGATTTGATGGCCTTATGATTTAGCTGAAAGTATTTCTCTTCACTCATTTCATATTCTCCACCTTCTTTTTTTGTTCTAAAGGTAAAGAGAAGAGGTTTGTTGTACTTTTGACGGATTTTTTGAAGGAGTTCTTCTACTTTGTCAAAATCTTCTACATTTTCATAAAAATCAACTCTAAATTCCGCTAAATCAAAGTCAGTGGTATTTAAAAAGTCGACTTCGTCCAGTATGGCTTGCTCTGTTTTTCCAACTAATGGAACACAGATTTTTGGAGCACCTTCATTAAATACGATATCTTTTACTTTTACAGTATTCATATGACCTACAACTCTTTCGATGATTGGTAGTTTACCCATTGTAAACCTCCTTTTATGAACTACTAAATTTTATTGTTCTTTATCTCATTTTCTACGATTTAACAAGGACTTCTTTTCATAATAATAAAAGCTACTTAAAGTATAGGAAAAATTACAGGGGTAGTCAATAAATTCACATCTTTTAAACCATTGAATTTATTGATGATTTCTTACGAAAGAATTTGTAAATCAATATCTGAATAGAAGTCCTTAAATTAATATAGAACTAGCTATAATTAAAAGTATAATATATAAGAACTTTACTTCTGTTTACACTTAATTTATACATAAGTAATTTATTGTATTTCTTAAATTATTAATATATAATTTTGTTGAATATAAATAGAAATACAGACTTTAATAATAATTTAGTTTTGTGAATGAATAATCACATCTGGAGGAGTCACATGATTGAGGAAATACAGAAGTATAATGAAGCGAGATGGGGTGAGTCAATTATTTCGGAGAATGTATTAGCTTTAGAAAATTACTATACTATTTTCGAACAAGCACCCTTTGGTATCGCCATTTCACATAATCGTTATCCAATTACTAGAGAAGAAAAGCCTTTAGCCCTCATTAATTCTATGTACGAAAAGATTACAGGAAGAAAAAAAGAGGAGTTGATAAGAATCGGCTGGGGTCAAATTACACATCCTGATGATTTAGAAAAGGATCTTTATATGTATAATAAATTGATAGAAGGAAGTATTAATAGCTATTCTATTGAAAAACGTTTTATAAAGCCAGGTGGTTCAATTGTATGGGTTCTTTTAACTGCAATTAAATTAGAATGTAGTAACAAATTCAAAAATAATCATATATCAATCATTCGAGATATTACAGATTGGAAAAAGAAGGAATATCAATTAAAGTATGCTAATGAGCATGATAAATACACAGGATTGTACAATCAACGATTTTTTGAGGGGGAATTAGCTAAAGAATCTATTGAAGGGAAAAATTGTAAAAGAGCTATTTTGTTAATTGATTTTAATAAGATTAATTCTATAAGCTTAGATTATGGATATCATTTTAGTACAAATCTCATTAAAGCAATAACGTATAAATTACAAAACCTTGAAAATGAAAAGAGAAGGATTTTTCAAATATCATTTGAAAAATTTGCATTTTATATAAAAGGATATGACCATCAAATGGAGCTTGCTCAATTTTGTGAGGAAATTTTTGATACGATTAAAGAGGTACAAATCTTAAATCATATAGGCTGTTCTATAGGAATTTTTGAAATTGAAGAAGATAATTATGATGCTGAAAGCATCATTAAGAATGTTTCTATTGCAGCAGGTAGAACAAGTAATATAAAGACATTTGAATATTGCTATTATGATGGGGAGTTAGAAGAAAAAGTATTTAGAGAAAATTATATTAAAGATGAATTGTTTAAAATAGTAATGGGCAAAAATAATAAAAAATTTTATTTACAGTATCAACCAATAATAGATCTTCGAACAAATAAGATACATGGATTTGAAGCCTTAGCTCGATTTCAATCAAAAGAACTTGGGTTAGTGTCTCCAGCTGAGTTTATACCTATTGCTGAAGAGATGCAATTTATCGTACCAATTGGCTTAGATATTTTACATATGGCGTGTAAATTTATTAAGAAGTTAGAATTAGCTGGTTATGATCGTTTAAATGTTTTTGTTAACGTATCTACGATTCAGCTCTTAAGAGATGAATTTGTTAGTGACTTAAGAGCATTAGTCGAAGGTATAAAAATCAATCCCCGAAACCTTGGAATTGAGATTACAGAATCCATTTTTATGGATAATTGCGAAATGGTCAATAAAAAATTGTATGCATTGAGAGAAATGGGAATTGAAATTTCCATTGATGATTTTGGTACGGGTTATTCATCAATATACCGTTTAAGAGAATTGAACGTAGACTGTATAAAGATTGATAAGTATTTTATAGATAAATTACTTAAGCTAAAAACAGAAGAGGTTATTACAGGCGATATCATCTCTATGGCACACAAACTCGGCTGTACTGTTATTGCTGAGGGAGTGGAGCATGAAAAGCAAAAACAATATTTGATTGATAATAATTGTGATTTTGTTCAGGGGTACCTTTTCAGCAAACCTCTCTATGAAAAAGAGGCACTTAGAATGTTAGGAATACAAGACTAATAATATCAAAGGAGTAATAATGAACGGAGTACGCATTATTATACTAATTTTCATCATTTTTGTTTTACTCATTCATGTTTTGATTTATAAAAGACGTAATAATATTTTAATAGAAAATAAAAAAAGATATGAAAAAGAAGTTTTAAGATTACAAATATTAACAAATGTCTTGACAAGAAAATTTATAAGCAAACAAGAGCAGTTAGATTATCTCCTACATCAAGCTCTAAAGTTAACACAAAGCCAATATGGGTATATCTATTTATATGATGAAGAAAGAAGAGAATTTTGCCTTAATTCATGGACAAGTAGCATTATAAAAGATTGTATTCTAATGGAAGAATCGATGAAGTATGAACTCGACAAAACAGGCGTATGTGAGGAGGTAGTAAGGCAGAAAAAACCAATTGTAATAAATGATGTTCACAAAGAATGTGTACAAAAAAAAGGATGTTCAGGATGTCCAAAGGGATATGGGTCTTTAAATAAATTAATGACAATTCCTGTTATTATTGATGACGAAATCGTGGCTATAGTAGGCGTTGGCAACAAAAGTAGAGATTACAATGACGAGGATATTTATCACTTAACAGCCTTGATGAGTGGAGTGTGGCATGCAGTAGAAAGAAGAAAAACACTAGAAAATATCGAATATTTAAGCTTTCATGATTCTCTTACAGATTTGTATAATAGGAGATTTTTTGATGAAGAGGTAAAACGCCTTGATAGGGAGAGAAATCTACCGATTTCTATTATAATGGGTGATGTCAATGGTCTGAAATTTACGAATGATATCTTTGGACATAGCTACGGGGACCTACTGCTAAAAAAAATTGCTGAGGTATTAAAAGAGGTATGTAGGGCTGATGACATTATAGCGAGAATCGGTGGAGATGAATTTATGATCTTACTTCCACGAACGAATTATTGTGAAGCAAAAAAAATAATCAGTAGAATAAAAAACGAACTGCCTATGAAAAAAGTAAGATTTATAAAATGTGACATGTCTTTAGGTGCATATACTAAAGTAGATAAGAATCAATCTTTTAAAGAGGTAATAGATAAAGCTGAAGAAAAAATGTACTTTGAGAAATCTATAAGGAAAAAGGAAGTACAAGAGCAACTCGTCAGTTTCATAATAAATGAATTACACAAGATTAGTGAAACAGAATATAATCATTACCTCCGTGTAAGTCAATTGTGTGAGAAATTAGGCAGAGTATTGTTTTTGCCGGAAGATGAGATACAAAATTTAAAAACAGCTGGTTATATCCATGATATTGGAAAGGTTGCATTGGATCAAAAGTATTTTGATAAAGAGTATAAACTTTGCCATCAAGAAATAAAAGAAATGAAAAAACATCCTTTACTAGGGTATAGAATTTTAAACTTAGTTCATGCCAATAATAAATTAGCAGAAGCCGTTTTGCATCATCATGAGCTGTGGGATGGTAGCGGCTACCCACAAGGACTAAAAGGAGAAGAAATTCCATTGTATTCTAGAATCATATCCTTAGCTGAGTGCTATGACAGATATACAAATGAGAATGATGAGAACAATCCAATAGAGAAAAAAGAAGTTTTATCTCATATTAAGGAATTTGCAGGGCAAAAATATGATCCTAAGCTTGCAGAACTATTTATTAAAATCATAGAATGACCTACTAGTATTATAAGAGAAATTCTGATGCTTGTATTTTAATCGTAGCTTCGGCGCATTTATTTGCAATGACAATTTTGATGTGATAAGCTTGATTTAATAGAGATATATATTGAAGCAATTATTCCAATCTATAAAATAGGGGGAAAGTATGAAGAAGAAAGTAATGAAAAAATCACTTTTACTAGCAGTTATTTTGCTTTTCTGCTTGTCTTTGGCTGGTTGCATACCAGGAGATGGAAGTAATAGCCCTACAGATACGGCAGGATTCTTCTCAGGGATCTGGCATGGTTGGATTGCACCATTCTCACTTATTTATTCCTTATTTAACGACAATATAAGCATCTATGAAATCTACAATAATGGCTTTACTTATAATTTGGGTTTTTATATGGCTATTATCAGTGGTTTTGGCGGATTGGCATTATCCAGGAAAAAGGATGAGTAGTAGTATGAATATTATCTAGAAAAGAGCCTCTCATATACAAAGAGAGGTTCTTTTGGTAGCTTGTATAAAAGGAAGATATTTGTGAATTTATAGAGAGTCTATAAATTCTAAAAAAATCGCATTAGAGACAGCGCTAATGCACTAATTGCAATGAATAAAGTGAACAACGCAAACTTGTTGTTCGCTTTAGATCCTAATAAGATTTTCAAACTGTCAATTTCATTTTTCAGGGTCTTATTTATTTCCTTTAGAGAAGCTAATTGTTCATCGTGGGATTGTCCTAATGTAGATTGAGATTCTAATTGTTTACTATGAAGTAAATCAATGTCAGCCTGAGCTTGCAAAGATTCTTCAAGCCGTTTATGATTTTCATCCAGGGTTTTCAGTTGTTGTTCATGAGATGTATAGATTTGTTCGTGAACCAACAATTTTGCTTGGAGTCCTTTACTAATCTCTACCTGAATTTGTAAGGATTCTTCAAGTTTTTTTGATTTTCAGCTTGAGTCTTCAATTGATGATTCAGTCTTTTGTCATTTTCGTCATGAAGCTTCAATTTCTGATCATGAAGTTTATCAATTTGTTCCTGTGCTTGTAGTTGACAATCAATTTTTTGGTTCTTTTTAGACTGGATTTCCAAACGCTCATGGTGATTTTTTATCAAATTAGTGAGATCTTCTAGTTTTTTTAAAAGATCTTCTTGTTTCTTTAATTGTTTTACTACAGTGATTACTTCTTGCGTTGCCAGTTCAGATAATTCTTCTTCGGAAGCTCCTTGAAGTTTCATCTCTAGTTGTTGAATTACTGTACGATTGTTTGCAAGATTAGTACAGCCTAATGCAAATAAGTATTGAGAGATTTTTGCTAGTTTAGTTTGAAATTCAAAAGATATTTTATGAGCTTTTGTACCTAATTGAACTGCCTCGGCTAAATCTACTCCTGCTGATTGCAATTCTTCTATTGCAGCCTTTTTTTTTCCAAAACCGACGGATTTATTTTTGGCTCTCTCTGCAGAATCTAATGCTCTATTTGCTGCTTCTATGGATTCAGTAACACTATTATCGAGCTCTTTAATTTTAATAAATTGTCCTTGAATTATTTCAGGTAAATCGCCTTCACTTAGGATTGGCACCCTAGGTTCTATTACTGTATCAGTTTGCAAAATATCACCATTTTGATTCATAGCTTATAACCCCCATTTTAAAACAGAATGAATATCTTTGATTAATCCAGGATTATGTTTTTCAATACCTTGGCGATATGTACCGATATTATTCATTGATTCTCTATTGGCTTTCCATGTTTCCATTGTAAATATAGTTGCTCTTTTCATTACTTCGGCTGTCTCATTTAAAGTTCTTTCCGTTGTTTGGGCAGCTACCCAAGAATCTGCTTGCATATAATATATTTTTGCATTCATGAAGTGCAATTGCTTGCTATGAAGGGCCATTCTCTCATTTCGAAGCTTATCGTTTTTAATACCCATTGATACATCTGTTCCCACTGCAATGGCAAATCTTCCTACTCCAACAAAGTTTACACGCAAAACGAATTCTTTAGCAAACATTGATGGATTTCCAGCTGACTTCATTGATTCTATGCCTCCTCGTATTGCAGCATCACCTAAGTCAATCATTGTAAATGTACCTGTTGCAATTGTTAGCATCCGTACAATGGTGCGATTCTTAGTAGGCTTGACTTTGTCCCAGTCTACTCTGCCTAGCTCACCTAGCTCTCTTATACCTTTTTCTTTTATCTCCATTCCAAGTCGACGAATGAAGTAGAAGCCTCGTACAATACATTCATTGATTATAACCGGTATTGCCTGACGTCCAAGTTCATGTGCTACTCCTAATTCTGCTCGCAAATCAAATCGAACCTTGTCAATAACTTTCCCCTCTGAATTGTGCTCACCAAGTAAAGTTCCATTAAATAGCTTAGAAAGCCACTCCGAAAATGTATTCTCGCCAATATGAATGTTTTTAAAGAAAGGAAGTACGGATAATTCTTTTGCAAGTGAAAGCAAAGGTCCAGGCAAACCAGTTCCAGCACCATGGTATTTATTTGATCCTGCCATATCACTGACGAGATGAAGAAACCAGAATACAGAGCCGAATAAAAGCTTTTGTGGAATATCTTTACCAATGTATGCCTTATCTTTTATATTAACTACTATAAAATGTCCATTCGTATCCGTTCCGTATGCTTTTTCAGTAAATTGGGTGAGTAAAGAAAACATGAGACCCATAGGGGTTGGGTGATGTGCAAAATCACGCAAATGGTGTTGAAGAGGTCCACCAAGTTCATTTGTAGTGCTGTCACTTGGTGCTCCAAATCCGCTCCTTATTCCAGAATTTCCATGTTTTTTTCCACTTTCTAAGTATCTAATTGCTCCTTCAAGGTTATCACCCTCGTATCCTTGCGTTTGTGCCATTTTAACAACAAAGTTATTGACCTTATCATTACCCCAATCCTTACCATTTTCAAAATCAAATTTGCCAACCCAAAATGAATCTATAATTCCTGCAAGGATACCACTACTAACTGCAATTATGTAATCAATACCGTCTGAATGATTCGTTAAACCATCTATCTCCTTGTTTAATTCATCTACTCTTCTATGAATGGATATTAACTGTGCATCAATATAATTTAGCCCGTTTCTAATTTCTTCTTTCTGATAGCCTACGGCTTCAAGTTCCATATCAAACTCAACTTCAAAATCTTCTGTTGCAAGTTTTATTTCTGGAAATTTAATGATATTTGCGTCAACCATATGTGATCTACTCCTTTTGAAATAAAAAGCATGTTATAGAATATAAATATTTGTGGGATAATTTTTATTTTATCATATACTGTAGAAATTTGTATGATATTGTTGCTTGTTGAAGTATTGGTTTCTTTAGGAAAAGGTGTATACTATAAGAAAATAGTTTTTTAGAGGAAAGGAGTGACAAGTATGTTAGATATAATCAAAACAAGAAGAAGTATTCGGAAGTTTGAAGACAGAGAAGTAGAAAAAGACAAGCTTAAAGCTATTTTGCAAGGTGCTTTAACAGCTCCTTCGTCAAGGGGGAAGAGACCTTGGAATCTTATAGCAGTCACAGAAAAGGAACAGTTCAATCAATTATCTCAGTGTAGAGAAGTAGGTTCAAGCTTTTTAGCCGACGCTTCTGCCTGCATCGTTATTGTAGGAGACCCTACAGTTACAGATATATGGATTGAAGACGCATCTATTATCGCTACCATATTACTTCTAGAAGCCCATGGACAAGGATTGGGGGCTTGTTGGTGCCAAGTGAGAAATAGAGAAACGAAAGATGGAAATAGTTCAAGTGACTTTGTAAAAAGTGTTTTAGGTATACCAGCACAATACTCTGTAGAATGCATCATTGGAATGGGATATCCTGGGGAGGAAAAGCAACCTTACGATGAAGACGAATTGCCATATGATAAGATTCGTTATGGAAGGTGGTAAGGCGATCAGGTGGTCAGGTGGTCAGGTGGTCAGGTAAAATCAGCGGTCGCGGAGCGACCTGCTGACTTTACTTAGAACTTAGCAAGGCCATTGTTCAATTACTGTTAGAAGAAGTGTCTTTAAAATCAGATAATAAAAGTTTTACAACGCCATTATAACTTAGGATGCCTTGTGTCTGATTGTTGGCTTTTAGGTAATTGTCGTTTAGTTTATGGGCTAATTCCTCGGCTTTTCCTTCTTTTGCTTTCCAGTAATTTCTGCTGTATTCCATATCTCGTTTTACAGCATCGCTAATAGTCGAGTAAATTATTTTATAACTGCTCTCATCTAATTTGTGCATTTCCTCCATTAAATACTGCATTGCTAGATAGTAACCTGAATATTGAAAAATTGGATCTGAATGATTGGTGGATACTTTATAAGCGATAAAGTTTGCCTCTTCTTCCTTAGCAAAACCCCGTTGATGTGCCATTTCGTGAATAATAGTTGATGGAAGATTCTGGGGAGGAATATCCGTATTTATATTTGGTTCAAAAGTATAAGGAATGTAAATTCCCATAATTCCCGTAAAGCTCATCCACTGAGATAAAAAAATCGGTTTTGCATGTCCGTTAATAGGAAATAATAGATCGTTGTCTTCTTTGTAAAATGCCTTTTGTGCTTTTTTGCTTAATTCACCAAAAGAATCTTTTAAAACAAATACCCCATTAGAGTCTTCTTGTAAACCTTGACGAACGAGGTTTATTTTCCTTATAGTTTGAACAGTAAGTTCTTCTAATTCTTGCATAGTAGCAGGTTCAGTGTTCATATTCGCGATTTCTATGTAATCAAGCCTGTAATAATTAAAACCCCATAATAGATAAAAACCAATATATAATAAACTTATTGTTCTTACTAAAAAATGAAAAAATTGAGTTTTTTTATTAAAGAACAATTTAGGTTTTAATAGTAGTAACACTAAAAACAACAATAAGACAAAGAGTAAAATTTCAGCAAGGGATATGGGAACGAATCCATTAAAGGCGCTAAGGAATTTTGCTATGTATGGATAAATTGTTGAAGAGTACATAGACTCTACAGTTTCAGGGTTTTTAGATGCAAAAATTGTAAGAAGCCACGTAAGAAATGCTATAAAAGCAATGAAAATACTAACAACCATACTTCTATCCCTCCTTTCAATAATAATACCGTTAATATACATAATATCCAGCAAAGGGTGAAAACTTGCTGGATAAAGCTTCGTTATATAAAATATTATATCGCACTTTCTATTTCATTAATAGATACCAAGATTTGGATTTGAGAATTTTTTAAAAAAAGTATACCTCCCATAAAGATATATTTGTGAAAGTGATTGTCAAGTTTTTGTTTATTTGTAATGTAAGATTTTATGCAAGAATATACTACTAAGGAATCAAATTTTTCAAAGGGGTGATTTGAACTGGAATCGAATATTATTTTGTTTGCCATTCTTGGCATTTCACTTTTAGGTAAGGCCAATTCTGTAGCTATTGCATCCTGTTTGTTGTTATTGATTAAGCTTTTAAGCTTAGATAAATATCTTTTCCCAACTATAGAAAGTTACGGGATGTCTATAGGATTAGTGCTATTAATTGCAGCTATTCTAATTCCCATTGCTAGTGGGGAAATTAATTTAGGGAATATTAAAAATGTGTTTACATCGTGGATTGGCATTATTGCAATGCTGATTTCACTTTTTACTACATATTTAAGTGGCTTAGGTGTACAGTACCTAACAGTGCAGGGCCATGGAAATATTATGCCTTCTTTAATCTTTGGAGCAGTAATAGCAGCGTCCTTTTTAGGAGGGGTCCCCGTGGGACCGTTGATTACTTCGGGTATGTTGGCCTTTGTATTGAAACTAATTCATAAGTAAGCGGAATGTGGAAAGCTGAAAGCAGAACTTTGTAGCCGTTTATTGGTGAGTACTAGTTTCGTTGACCATTTCATGTAAGGCCATTATGATTAAGTGCACTAAACCCATATTTGTTTCAGATATTGTCATATACAATTGTTTTACCAACGGTTCAACTATTGTTTAATAATTGTTCAATTGACGTTTAATAATTGTTATGAATAAAGGTTTCCCAATAGGGGCATAACACTAGTGAGAAAGTTATTAACAAAATATGGGTAGGTGTATAAGATGGATAACAAGAAGCAAGAGCAACTAGAACAGTTTAAAGTTGATGACAGTGACAAAGTTCTCACTACCAATCACGGATTGCCTTTATCAGAAGATGAATTTTCTTTAAAAGCAGGGGAAAGAGGCCCTACTTTAATGGAGGATTTTCATTTTAGAGAAAAAATAACCCACTTTGATCATGAGAGAATTCCAGAACGAGTAGTCCACGCTAGAGGAACAGGGGTTCATGGTGAATTTACTCTTTATGAATCTATGGCCAACTATACAAAAGCAGGCTTTTTACAAGACCCCAATGTGAAGACACCTGTATTTGTAAGATTTTCCACAGTTGCTGGTTTTAGAGGTTCTGCAGATACGGTTCGAGATGTAAGAGGTTTTGCTGTTAAATTCTATACTCAAGAAGGCAATTACGATTTAGTTTCAAATAATATGCCTGTGTTTTTTATACAAGATGCCATAAAGTTTCCAGATTTTATCCATGCTCATAAACCTGAGCCAGATACGGAAGTTCCTCAAGCTTCAAGTGCTCATGACACTTTTTGGGATTTTATTGTAAACAATCAAGAGTCTGCTCATATGGTTATGTGGGTTATGTCTGATCGCGCTTTACCAAGAAGTTTTCGTATGATGGAAGGCTTTGGCGTCCATACCTTCAGATGGATTAACAAAGAGGGAAAGGCCACTTTTGTCAAATTTCATTGGAAGCCTGTTTTAGGTGTACATTCACTGGTGTGGGATGAAACGCAAAAAATAGCGGGCAAAGATCCAGATTTTAATCGTAAAGATATTCAATCAGCTATTGACTGCGGAGATTATCCAGAGTTTGAGTTAGGCGTTCAACTCCTTCCTGAAGAAGATGAATTTAAGTTTGATTTTGATGTATTAGATCCTACAAAGATTTGGCCAGAAGAGGACATCCCAGTAAAAATCATTGGAAAAATGACTCTCAATAAAAATGTAGACAATTTCTTCGCTGAAGTAGAGCAAGTTGCTTTTCATCCTGGGAATGTAGTTCCGGGGATTGATTTTACCAACGATCCTTTACTTCAGGGCAGATTGTTCTCTTATACGGATACCCAGTTAATACGACTTGGAGGCCCAAACTTCCATGAAATTCCTATTAATCGCCCTGTAGTTCCTTTCCACAATAATCAAAGAGATGGATACCACAGAATGACAATTAATACAAGCAAGGTGAGCTATCATGCAAATTCTATGGCAAATAATACGCCAAAAACGATCCCTGAAAGTGAAGGGGGCTATGCCCATTATCAAGAGACGGTTCACGGAAGCAAAATCAGGGAGAGAAGTGACAGCTTTAAAGATCATTTCTCTCAGGCCGCAATGTTTTACAACAGCATGAGTGAAGTTGAGAAACAGCATATTATTGAAGCCTTTAAATTTGAGCTTGCTAAAGTAAAATGCATGGATATTAGGCAACAGGTAGTTGATATGTTTGGAAGCATCAATACGGACATGATGACACAAGTAGCTCAGTTTATTGGGGTAAATCCTCCAAAAACACAACAATCTGTTTATGAAAAAGTATCTCCAGCTCTTAGCCAAGAAAATACAGTGAAAAAGGCAGACACTTTAAAAATAGGAATCATTGTATCGAATGGATTTGATGTAAACGAATATGAAAACATTGTAACTGCCTTAACGACTGCAAAAGCCAAACCTGAGATTATTGCTCAGTCCCTTAGTCCTGTACAGGACAGCAATGGAAATAATCACATACCCATTTATACTCTATTGTCAACGGATCCAGTTCTTCACGATGGAATCATTGTACTTTTAGGAGATCAAGGCTGTGATACTTTCCAGGCTGATGTAAAGAGATATATTAATGAAACCTTTATACATTACAAGCCACTAGCTGTTTCAAATTCTGCTTCTAGTCTATTAAATCCTAAAATGAAAGGCCAAACAGGAGTTACTATAATAGACAATACGAATGTACAAAAGATGATTCATGATATCTCAATGCATAGACACTGGAAAAGGGAAGTAGCACTTTAAGCTACCAGCAATCAGTGTCCAGCTATTCGTTTTTCGCCCCCTAATGGGGGTTTTTTTGGTATTATCTTTGATTTTAATGAACAAAATACATTTAAAATGTAAAAACACTTAATTTTTCCTGGTTAATTTCCAAATGTTGGGGTATAATAGTATCAGAACGTAAGTTCTGACAGGGGGAGGATTTAATGGATAAGAGCTATGAACCGATCATTAGCCAATTGATTAAAAGAATAGATGCAGAGCAAATTTATGTTCTTGATTTAAAGACGATTAAACTTTTTTTAGTAGTTTGGAATGAAAATAAAAGCAGCTTTCGTAAAAGAGTGCAAATTCGCCGGATTTTTTATTCTGCTGATATCAAGCTTGACACTCCTTTTGATATTATCTCACTGACGAGCCAAGAAGTAGAAATGGCAATAAAAAAGGGGGATATAGTTGTATCAAATATTCTTAATGGTGGAGAGTTACTGTATCAAAAAGAAGATTATGAAAATAGAAAGTTATTATGATATTTTGCTGTTATTGTTGTTATAATTCTAATGATTTTATAAAATCATTAGAATTATAACAACAATCTATCTACTCTTCATTTTTGTAACTCTTATGAAAAATCTCTAATTTTCAAATGAATACCTATCTACCTACCGATGAAACATTGCTTATAAAGCAGCTCAAATGTAAAGCGAGGAATTAGCAGTAGAATATAGAAGTAGAAAATCAATAATTATTGAACTAATAGCGACTTCATAAGGCTATTTAAAATATCTATGTATAAAAATAAGCATGAATAAGTAGAACAAATCCTAATTGTAGGATATTTTGCCTATAAGGAGAATAAAGGAGTGCCCACTGGGAGGCTGTGACTATAGGAGGACAGACAAAGGAAGGTATAGACGCAACCAACGAGCTTACCTATTTGTTTTTGCAGTCTAAGAAACAAACAAAGTTAATAGTGTAAATCACCTCGCCTTTAGGCGAGGTGTAG
>ENA-UOOM01001921-UOOM01001921.1-fermentation-metagenome-genome-assembly--contig:-NODE-1921-length-18625-cov-4.534249_pt1 | contig 18625 bp, 16 predicted proteins | sample MGYA00245781_ERZ724031 | MGnify/ENA primary metagenome ERZ724031 (study PRJEB28704, sample SAMN03018317) | fermentation metagenome | biome: anthropogenic terrestrial biome; feature: soil; material... | reverse complement strand
ATAGGGCAGGTTTTGGAGGTGCACCTTGGCTTGGCCGCCAAACTGCTCGGGTGGAAGATAATGACGCCTGTTTTTGACGGAGCGCAGGAAGAAGACATAGTAGACTGCCTCAAAAAAACCGGCATGAGCCCCGACGGCAAGATACAGCTAAAGGACGGGCGCACGGGAGAATATTTTGACAATAAGGTTACCGTAGGCTATATGTATTACCTTAAGTTGCATCACCTTGTTGACGATAAGATACACGCAAGGTCGACAGGCCCTTACTCGCTCGTAACACAGCAGCCGCTCGGCGGCAAGGCGCAGTTCGGCGGGCAGCGTTTCGGAGAAATGGAAGTCTGGGCGCTTGAGGCTTACGGCGCGGCGTATACGCTGCAGGAAATCATAACCGTCAAGTCCGACGATGTCGTAGGCCGTGTAAAGACTTACGAGGCGATAGTAAAGGGGCAGAACATTCCTAAGCCGGGCGTGCCTGAGTCCTTTAAGGTACTCATAAAAGAACTTCAGTCGCTTGCACTTGACGTCAAAGTGCTTGATGCAAACGACGAGGAGATAGACCTTAAACAGGATCTCGACGACGACGACATAGGTTTTAACGCGCAGGAAAAGACTTTTGACGAGCCTGTTGTCAACGACAGCCAGGAAACCTTTAATGCGGACGGCGATATCGGCGAAGATAATTTATTTGACGAGTCGGATGATGCAGCGAATGAAGACGACATTGACGATGACGGAATCGGAGACCATCTTAAGCACGGGGAAATGTTTGACTTAAATTCCGACGACAATGTCGATGAAACTTAAGGAAGGGGCCGCGGTATGGAATTTAATACATTTGAATCCATAAAGATAGGACTTGCTTCACCTGAGAAAATAAGGGAATGGTCATACGGCGAGGTAAAAAAACCTGAAACTATAAATTATCGCACGCTTAAACCGGAGCGTGACGGCCTTTTTTGCGAACGTATTTTCGGGCCGACTAAGGACTGGGAATGCCACTGCGGAAAATATAAAAGGATACGTTACAAAGGCAAGATATGCGAGCGCTGCGGCGTTGAAGTGACAAGGTCAAAGGTGCGCCGCGAGCGCATGGGGCACATAGAGCTTGCCGCGCCTGTTTCGCATATATGGTACTTTAAGGGCATACCTTCGCGCATGGGGCTTATGCTCGACATCTCTCCGAGACTCCTCGAAAAGGTCCTGTACTTTGCGCTTTATATAGTTACAGACCCAGGCAGCGTGCGCGAACTGCAGAAAAAACAGATACTGAACGAAAAAGAATACCGCGACATGCGCGAAAAATACGAGGACGACTTTGACGCGGGCATGGGAGCGGAAACCATAAAAAAACTCCTCGAGGAAATAGACCTTGACGAAACTTCACAGGAGCTTAAGGAAGAGCTTAAAACCGCCACAGGCCAAAAGCGCGTGCGCATTTTGAAAAGGCTCGACGTTGTTGAGGCTTTCAGGCTTTCGGGCAACAGGCCCGAGTGGATGATACTCGACTGCATACCTGTCATACCTCCGGATTTGCGCCCTATGGTGCAGCTTGACGGCGGCAGGTTCGCGACTTCTGACCTTAACGACCTGTACAGGCGTGTAATAAACAGGAACAACAGGCTTAAGCGCCTTTTGGAACTCGGCGCGCCGGATATAATAATACGCAACGAAAAACGCATGCTGCAGGAGTCTGTGGATGCGCTTATAGATAACGGCCGCCGCGGACGCCCTGTAACAGGGCCTAACAACAGGCCGCTTAAATCCCTCTCAGACATGCTTAAGGGCAAGCAGGGACGTTTCCGCCAAAACCTTTTGGGCAAGCGCGTAGACTACTCCGGGCGCTCCGTAATAGTTGTCGGGCCTGACCTTAAGATGTACCAGTGCGGCCTGCCTAAGGAAATGGCATTAGAGCTTTTTAAGCCTTTCGTTATGAAGCGCCTTGTGGAAACAGGCGTTTCCGGCAATATCAAGGCCGCGAGAAAGTCCGTTGAAAGGGCTAAGCCTGAGGTGTGGGACGCTCTTGAAGTCGTCATTAAAAACCACCCGGTGCTGCTTAACAGGGCCCCTACGCTGCACAGGCTCGGCATACAGGCTTTTGAGCCTATCCTTGTTGAAGGCAAGGCCTTAAAGCTTCACCCGCTTGCCTGCACGGCTTACAACGCTGACTTCGACGGCGACCAGATGGCTGTCCATGTGCCGCTTTCATCAGAGGCACAGGCAGAGGCGCGCTTTTTGATGCTTGCCGCCGGCAACCTGCTCAAACCTTCCGACGGACGACCGGTTACAGTGCCTACACAGGACATGGTACTCGGCTCGTACTACCTTACCCTTGACAGAGACGGCGAAAAAGGCGAGGGCAAAATATTCAGCAATTATGACGAGGCCGTTATGGCTTACGAAAACCATGTCATAGGCCTGCATGCTAAAATCAAAGTGCGCCGTACTTTAATAATCGGCGGGCATGAAGAATCAAAGATAATCGCCACGACTATAGGGCTTATGATTTTTAACCGCCCGATACCGCAGGACCTCGGTTTTGTCGACCGCTCAAACCCAGAGAACAAGTTTAGGCTTGAAGTAGAGTTTTTGGTAGGCAAAAAGCAGCTCGGGCAGATTATCGACCGCTGCATACAGATCCACGGCGTGCCTAAAACTTCAGAAGTTTTGGATGAAATAAAGGCTCAGGGATATAAATATTCAACCAAAAGCGGCATAACCGTTTCTGTAAGCGATGCCACGGTGCCGCCGCAGAAGCGAGAAATAATATCAGAAACTGAAGATAAGATTGACATTGTTACCGACGAGTACAAAAACGGCCTGCTCTCAAATGACGAGCGCTACAAAGCTGTGCTGAAGCTTTGGGGCGATGCGACTGAAAAAGTTTCGGATGCCCTGCAGAAAAACCTTGACCGCTACAACCCGATATTTATGATGGCCGACTCAGGCGCGCGCGGTTCCATGAGCCAGATACGCCAGCTTGCCGGTATGCGCGGGCTTATAGCCAACACGTCGGGCAAAACGATAGAAATTCCTATACGCGCGAATTACCGTGAAGGCCTCAACATACTCGAGTACTTCATTTCTTCGCGCGGCGCAAGGAAGGGCTTGGCCGACACCGCTTTGAGGACGGCCGACTCGGGCTACCTTACGCGCAGGCTTGTCGATGTTTCGCAGGAAGTCATTATAAGGGAAGACGACTGCGGCACGGATGAGGGCTTTGAAATTTCCGATATAAAAGAAGAAGGGGAAATTATCGAAACCCTGCATGAGCGCCTCATAGGCAGGTACCTGCTCGATGACTTCACAGACGAAAAGACGGGCGAGGTCCTCGTTTCAAAAGATAAGCTTATGGATGAGGGCGATGCGGATATAATAGTAGGCAGGGGTGCCCAAAAGGTACGCATACGTTCTATCCTTAGCTGCAAAGCGGCTCACGGAATATGCAAAAAGTGCTACGGCGTCAACCTTGCAACGCGCAAGCCCGTTTCGGTAGGCGAGGCTGTCGGCATAATCGCGGCCCAGTCCATAGGCGAGCCTGGCACGCAGCTTACAATGAGGACGTTCCATACGGGCGGCGTCGCAAGCGCGGAAGATATTACACAGGGCCTGCCGCGCGTCGAGGAGCTGTTCGAGGGGCGCAAGCCTAAGCACCTTGCCATACTGAGTGAGATAGGCGGGAAAGTCTCATTTGAGGAGATTAAGAAGAGCCGCCATATAGTTGTGACAAATGATGAAACAGGCGAGTCAAAGTCATACCTTATTCCTTTCGGCTCGCATATTGTGGTAAAAGAAGGCAGCGTCATAGACAAGGGCACCCGCCTGACGGAGGGTTCCGTAAACCCGCACGACGTGCTGTCTATCATAGGTGTTGAGGCTGTCGAGCATTACCTTATACAGGAAGTGCAGAAAGTTTACCGTATGCAGGGCGTTGATATAAACGACAAGCATATTGAAGTAATAGTACGCCAGATGCTTAAGAAAGTACGAGTGGAAGATGCCGGCGACACGACCATACTGCCAAATTCTTTGGTAGACAAGAGCGACCTCGAAAAAGAAAACGCGGCCATACGCGAGCGCATAGCGGAAGGCGAAACGGAACTTAAGGAAGCTACCTATACGCCTGTGCTTCTCGGTATAACAAAGGCATCGCTCGCTACGGACTCGTTCCTTTCAGCCGCATCGTTCCAGGAAACGACAAGAGTGCTGACCGATGCCGCCATAAAGGGCAAGGTGGACCCGCTCCTCGGGCTTAAGGAAAATGTTATTATAGGCAAGCTTATTCCTGCCGGAACCGGAATGAAATGCTACAGGAACGTAGGCATAGACTCGCCTGCTGGCGCTGTAAGAAGCGTGCTGGATTCTGATGATGACAGCTTGACAAACGATGCCGTTTAGGCTTATAATTACAAAATGTGATGGTTTATCCGGGCAAGTGGATTTTGCCCTGGCGACAGCCTATTACCGCTGTTAATTCCGCTTTGTTTTTACCTTTATAGTCCGTACCCCGCACGGGTGCGTGGATTTGAGATGCGAGGCGGTTTAACATATATAAAAATTTGTGAGGAGGTGTCATATGCCAACATTTAACCAACTGGTACGCGAGGGAAGAAAGGTTTCCGAAGGTAAGGCCAAGGCTCCTGCCCTTTTAAAAGGCTGGAACTCCAAAAAGAGGATTGCCATTGACCAGGATTCTCCGCAAAAGCGCGGCGTCTGCACCGTAGTAAAGACCGCTACGCCGAAAAAACCTAACTCTGCACTTAGGAAGATAGCAAGGGTAAGGCTTTCAAACGGTATAGAGGTAAGCGCCTATATCCCAGGAGTAGGCCATAACCTTCAGGAGCACAGCGTCGTTATGATACGCGGCGGCCGTGTAAAGGATCTGCCTGGCGTCCGCTACCATATTATCCGCGGAACACTGGATACCCAGGGCGTTGCCCAGCGTATGCAGGCCCGTTCAAAGTACGGGGCTAAAAGGCCGAAGGCCGGCGCGGCAAAAGCTGCAAAATAATTGCAAGCTTTACCGTGCGCCCATTTTAACGAAACCTTGCGGCTGCATGTTGAAAAACAAATGCGGCGGCGTTCATATAAACTTTTAAGAACGCCTCTGTATTGGCCTACGGGAGTTTGTTTCGAGTACCTATGATATCATTTCTGTGAAGGAGGGAAGTAAAGTGCCAAGAAGAGGTTCAACCGCAAAACGTGATGTTTTACCCGATCCACTTTATAATTCCAAATTGGTAACACGTCTTATTAATAATATTATGTATGACGGCAAGAGGGGCGTAGCCCAAAAAATCGTTTACGGAGCTTTTGACATAATAAAAGATAAATCCGGAAAAGAGCCGCTCGACGTGTTTGAGCAGGCAATGGAAAACGTAATGCCGTCACTGGAAGTAAAAGCCCGCCGCGTAGGCGGCGCGACATACCAGGTCCCTATGGAAGTACGCCCCGAAAGGCGGCAGACGCTCGGGTTGCGCTGGATTACAAATTATTCGCGTGAAAGATCTGAAAAGACAATGAAAGAAAGACTTGCCGGCGAAATCCTTGATGCAGTGAACGGTACCGGCGGCGCCGCAAAGAAGCGCGATGAAACGCACAAGATGGCAGAGGCCAACAGGGCTTTCGCGCATTACCGCTGGTAAAAGTCATGCTGCACAATTCAGAGCTTAGGAGGAAATTATGCCAAGGCAGGTAACACTTGATAAAACTCGTAATATCGGCATAATGGCGCATATAGATGCCGGTAAAACGACTACTACGGAACGTATACTTTATTATACGGGAATAAACCATAAAATAGGTGAAGTCCATGATGGCGCCGCCACTATGGACTGGATGGTTCAGGAACAGGAACGCGGCATTACGATTACTTCGGCTGCTACTACCTGCTTTTGGAAAGGCTGCCGCATCAATATAATCGACACCCCAGGCCACGTCGATTTTACTGTTGAAGTCGAGCGCGCGCTGCGCGTGCTTGACGGCTCCGTAACCGTATTCTGCGCCAAAGGCGGAGTGGAACCGCAGTCAGAGACAGTATGGCGCCAGGCGGAGCAGTTCGGCGTGCCGCGCATGGCGTATGTCAATAAAATGGACATTATGGGCGCTGACTTTTTCCGTGTTGTGCAAATGATGAAAGACAGGCTTAAGTGCAATGCGGTGCCTATACAGCTCCCAGTCGGCAAGGAAGAGACTTTTAAAGGTATAATCGACCTTATCGACATGAAAGCCGACATTTACTATGACGAAATGGGCAAGGACATGGAAGTCGAGGATATACCCGACGACATGAAGGAACTTGCCGAAAAGTACCATACCGACCTTATAGAGCACGTTGCCGAACAGGATGATGCCCTTATGGAAAAGTACCTCAACGGCGAAGAGCTTACAAGGGAAGAAATCCTTGCGACTATACGCAAAGCTACGATAGCCAACAAGTTTGTGCCGGTTACGTGCGGTTCTTCGTACAAGAACAAGGGCGTGCAGAAGTTGATCGACGCTATTGTGGCTTTTATGCCGGCACCTACCGACATAAAAGCCATAAAGGGCACAAACCCAGACACCGGTGAAGAAGAAGACTGTCACTCTGACGACAAAGAGCCTTTTGCCGCTTTGGCGTTTAAGGTAGCTACTGACCCATTTGTCGGCAAGCTCGTGTTCTTCCGTGTGTATTCCGGTATGCTTGAAGCCGGTTCAACCGTTTATAATTCTGTTAAGAATGATAACGAGCGTATGGGCCGCATCCTACAAATGCACGCTAACCACAGGCAGGATTTGCAGGAAGTTTACGCAGGGGATATTGCCGCCGCGGTAGGGCTTAAAAAGACCGGCACGGGCGACACGCTCTGCGACCCTAAACGCAAGATAGTGCTTGAGTCCATGGAGTTTCCGGACCCTGTTATAAGGGTTGCCATTGAGCCTAAAACAAAGGCCGGCCAGGAAAAAATGGGCATAGCGCTTTCAAAACTTGCTGAAGAAGACCCGACGTTTAAAGCATATACGGACACTGAAACCGGCCAGACGATAATCGCGGGCATGGGCGAGCTTCACCTTGAAATCATTGTAGACAGGCTCCTCCGCGAATTCCATGTTGAGGCTAACGTAGGCAAACCGCAGGTTGCGTACAAAGAAACCATCCGCAGGGCTTCACAGGCTGAAACCAAGTACGCAAGGCAGTCTGGCGGACACGGGCAGTACGGCCACGTTAAGATTACAATCGAGCCTAACAAGGGCAAAGGCTATGAGTTTGTCAATGCCATTACCGGCGGCGTTATACCGAAGGAATTTATTCCGGCCGTCGACCAGGGCATTCAGGGCGCAATGCTGTCGGGTGTTGTAGCCGGCTATCCTGTCGTTGACACAAAGGTAACTTTGTACGACGGCTCTTTCCATGAAGTCGACTCCTCTGAGCTTGCGTTTAAAATTGCGGGCTCCATGGCGTTTAAAGATGCGATGTCAAAAGCTGACCCTGTCATACTCGAACCTATCATGGATGTTACGGTAACTACACCTGAAGACTACATGGGCGACGTTATGGGCGACTTGAACTCACGCCGCGGCATGATAGAAGGTATGGATGTTATCCCGGGCGCACAGCAGATAAGGGCTAAGGTGCCGCTTTCGGAAATGTTCGGTTACGCGACGGATTTGCGCTCAAAAACACAGGGGCGCGGCCAGTATGTCATGCAGCCGGGAGAGTATGCCGAAGTGCCTAAAAATATAGCTGAAAAAATCACTGCTGACAGCAGCAAAAAGTGATATTTAAAGTAAATAGCACTTGATTTTTTAGTGTGTAATTGCTAAAATAATAAGCATATCGTTAATTTAAAAATTATTTATACAGTTAAATACAAAGGAGGATTTCCAATGGCTAAACAGAAATTTGACAGGTCGAAACCACATGTAAACATTGGTACCATAGGCCATGTTGACCACGGCAAAACAACGCTTACGGCCGCTATTACAAAAGTCCTTAACTTTAAGGGCGAGGCCAACTTTGTTGATTATGCCAACATCGACAAGGCTCCTGAAGAGAGGGACCGCGGTATTACCATAAATACTGCACATGTTGAGTATCAAACAGAAAAGCGCCACTACGCGCACGTTGACTGCCCTGGCCATGCCGACTACATTAAGAACATGATTACGGGAGCTGCTCAGATGGACGGCGCAATCCTTGTCGTTTCAGCAGCAGACGGCCCCATGCCACAAACGAGGGAGCACATACTCCTTGCAAGGCAGTCTGGCGTAAAATATATCGTTGTGTTTATGAACAAGGTAGACCAGGTCGACGACGACGAGCTGCTCGACATAGTCGAGATGGACATCCGCGACTTGCTCAACCAGTATGAATTCCCGGGTGATGATGTTCCGATTATCCGCGGTTCCGCGCTTAAGGCACTTGAGTCAAAGTCCACTGACCCCGATGCACCGGAGTACAAATGCATTTGGGAGCTTATGGATGCTGTAGACAGTTATATTCCTACTCCTGAGCGTAAATCTGACCTGCCGTTCCTTATGCCTGTTGAAGACGTTATGACTATTTCCGGGCGCGGCACTGTCGCCACCGGCAGGGTTGAGCGCGGTACAGCGAGAATAAACGATGAAGTAGAAATAGTAGGCTTAAGCCCTGAAAAGAAAAAGTCAGTCATTACAGGACTTGAAATGTTCAGGAAAACACTTGACTTTGCCGAAGCAGGCGACAACATCGGCGTTCTTCTCCGCGGCATACAGAGGGAAGAAATCAAGCGCGGCCAGGTTCTTGCAAAGCCGGGTTCGGTTCACCCGCACTCCAAATTCAAGGGCCAGGTTTACGTACTGACTAAAGACGAAGGCGGCCGCCATACTGCTTTCTTCAACAATTACCGCCCGCAGTTCTACTTCAGGACTACAGACGTAACAGGAACAATTAAACTGCCGGACGACACAAAAATGTGCATGCCTGGCGATAACGTCGAAATGGAAGTAGAACTTATTACACCGGTAGCCATGGAAGAAGGCCTCCGCTTCACTATCCGTGAAGGCGGCCATACGGTTGGTTCCGGCGTTGTAGCTAAGATTCTTGACTAAGCTTTAATTTGCGTTTAAAAAAGCCCGCCGCAGAATGTAAATTTTGCGGCGGGCTTTTCTATGCCGGAAATACATATAAAGCATAACATGTCCGGCGGCGCAATTATGATTTTTTACCGTACAAGTACGCCGTTGTCGGAGAACTGCAGTATAAGGATATCTTCTTCATAGCCGTTTGCGGCGTTTATATAAACAAGGACCTTGTCACCGTCATTTCCGGTGCATAAAAATTCGTAGCACAGCACTTCACTAAGACCCGGCGTCGGTATGACGGCTATACCGCTCTTATTGACAGTTAAGTATTTGCTTAATTTTTTTTGCGCGTCCTGCAGGCTTATTTTAGTGCTTATGCTGCGGCTTGCGTGATTCATTATATAGCCTGTTGCCTGAAACCTTACCACTTCGCCTGTATCAAGCGCGATGCCGACTTTTATTAAGTCAGGGTAACAGACGGCGCCGTCCTGCACAAAGGCGTAATTTATAAGGCATATGCCGTTGTTTATGACATAATAGCTTTCTTTCATGCCGGAAATGCCGCGCTTAAGAAGAAAAGCTTCAGCTGTTTTTGAAGCGGACGAGTAGTCAAGCTTTTCTTTTCCAATAGTACGGCTGTTGGACATTTCCGACACAAACCCGCCCGCCTTCGTTATACATATGCGCAGGTTTTTATCAGCCGAAGTGAAGTTGTAAGTCGGCATGGTACCGGCAGTGTCCTGTATATGGACAAGCTTTTTATAGTCCGTGTTTAAAAAGTCGGCGGCGTTTTTTTGCGCTTCGGCCTGTGAGAGATTTTTCTTTCCCGACGTCAGTTTCGGGTTTTTATGGCCTACGCTGTCGGAAAAAGGACCGTCGTATATAAGGGACGGAAAATTAGAGAAATCCTTAGAAGTTTCATCAAAAGAATCGCTCAGGTAACTTCCACTGAAATCCGGGCTTGTGCTTTCCAAGTCTGTACCAAGTTTTTTGGCGTAACTCTCAAGGCTCTGCATAGTTTTGTACTCACTGGCGCTTATGCTGCTGCCTTCTGATATTTTCCTGGAAAGCGCCATGGAAAAATCCCCGACCTGCGAGATGAATTTGCTTACGTTTGAAATTGAATTGTCCGTAAGCGGCAAAGTTGAAAGGGAAGTCTTTGCCACGGCGCACTCCTGCATAAGTTTTTCTGTAAGGCCGTTCTGCTCAGTCGCGGTATTTGCGTAGACCGCTTTGTTCAAAGTCGTCCTTATGTTGGTCACGCTTTCGCGCAGGTCGCTTAAAGAACGCGTATAACCGTACTGCATGTCGCGCTTATACCGCTCAGCTTTTGAAAAGCCGTACACGGCCGCGCCGCCAAGCCCTATGATAAGAAGGGCCGTAACGGTTACCTCAACAATCTTTCGCTTGTTCATTTTCTCACCCTAAAGTATTTTCATCATAATTTGCATTATTTATTCAAGCCTGTTTTAATTCCGTATTCAATCCGTATGTATAATGTTGTAATAATTGCAGGCGCTGTATTTGTGAACAGTTACAAAAATCCAAAACTTTAGGACGCGCTATATACTTTTGCTATAATTCGTGATATGATATAAATAATAAATAGTAATAAAAAATTATATATTTTACCATTTCTTTTATTCATTATTGATATTAATAGAAGTTTTGTCATAAATGCATTGCTGCCGGAAACAAATATGCCGAAATGCCTTTTTGGCACATATTAAAGCGTAAATTGCATAAGATAATTTCTCAGCTTGCGGTGTTACTAAACCGAGGTAATTAAATGACAGAATAAAGGTGAGAATATGCAGGACTCGATTGTCGTTCCTGATTTGAAGCCGGATATTGCCGGCAGCCACTGCACTTGCAACGATAACATGCCTTATTCTAAAGCCGCCGGTATGGCGGATACGGAAATTGAACGGCTAATATATGAAGCCCTTGATTATAACCGCTTTGAAGTTTATTACCAGCCCCTTTACTCCATATGCGATGGAAAGTTTACCGAAGCGGAAGCGCTGTTGAGGATGCGCGGAGCAGACGGCAAGTTTGTTCCGCCTGACAAGTTCATACCGGTTGCCGAAGAAACCGGCCTCATAGTAGACATAGGCCTTTTCGTACTTAAAAAAGTATGCGGTTATATAAAGTACCTCCAGTCATGCCATATATATATATCCGCGATATCAGTAAACCTTTCCGTGGCCCAGCTTATGCGCGACGATGCCGTGTCGCGCCTGCTGCAGACTATAAAGGACAGCGGTGTTTCACCAAAGCATATACTGTTTGAAATTACCGAAAGCGTCCTCATAAGCAATTACGCAAAAATATCAGATAAATTAACAGAGATGAGCGAGTCAGGCATACGCTTTGCGCTCGACGACTTCGGTACGGGATACTCAAACCTTACCCGCGTCATAAGCCTGCCGTTTAACGTCATAAAACTTGACAAGAGCCTTATATGGGATTCTATGGAAAACAGAAAGTGCAACATTATAATACACGACCTTACGAGGACGTTTAAAAACGTAAACCTTTCTGTTACCGCGGAGGGCGTTGAAACGCAGGAGCACGACGACTTTGTAAGAATGTGCGGGTGTGATAAGATACAGGGTTTCCGCTATGCCAAACCAATGCCTGTATGCGAGGCGATCAATTATTTTGTAAGGTAACAGGATTTATATAAATACCGGCCGTAAAATGCGTAATGCGCTTTAAAGGGCTTTTAACCTTTTAAAGCGCATTTTTACATTTAAAACGTGGAGAAATGTTTCAGCCGTACATATTATTTGCGGCCATATAATTGTAAAGCTGTTCGCCGTGTTCCTGCTCTTCTTTCTGTATATGGTTAAGGTCGTTTCTGATGCCGGTGTCTTTGAACTCGAAGATACTTGTGTCATATACAGAGGACACGTGTTTCTCCGTTGAGAGCATGTCGGTGCACAGGAATGCATCCTTTGCTTTATTGGGGTCAGCGGAGGCTGCCGTGTAAGTTTGGGTAAAGCCGGCCTGTGCCTGCTGCCCTCCGCCTGACGGCATTTGCGGTACGGTGCCGCCGAGTATCTGGGTTATGGTGTTCAGGTGCTGCTGCTCTGCCTGGCCGATTTGGCCGAACAGGCTTTTCAGCTGAGCATCATTTGCGTCGTTTGAATATCTGCCGTACTTTTCAACACACACTTCTTCCTGTTTTTTCAGGTCCTGCAGGAGCGATGTTTCTTTTTGGTTAAGCTGCATAAAAAATCACCTCTCCATTATTTTGTTTATTATCGCGTATTTTATTCGCCGTAACGGGCCTGCCGTTAAAAACAGCGGTGAGGGGCATTACAGCGTACCGTAAAAAAATATTTACGGTTTTTAACTCAACCGTCTTTATAAATATTTGCATTTCTGTTATAATAAAATAGTATAGCAAGACATAAATACGCTTTGTATCCGCGCATGGCCCATCCCGCACCGGTAATAAGCGCCGGCTGGTATTGCATTTTTACAATGCTTGTTGTATGATTTAGTCGATGGAGGTGCTTCCATGTTTGACAAAACAATGACGTTTTCCCTTAGCGATGACCGTGAGGAAAATATTAAAAAAATCCTTACGGCAGTTTACGATGCTTTAAAGGAAAAAGGATACAACCCTATAAGCCAGATTGTCGGCTACATTCTGTCGGAAGACCCAACATATATAACTACACACAACAACGCGCGAAGCCTTATCCGCAGAATTGACCGCGACGAGCTTTTGCAGGTATTGTTGAAATCTTACCTGGGCGAATAATTAGCTTGCACAATAAATAAATACACGGGAGGTACCGGCACATTGAGCAGCATTAAAAAAACAGAGCCTGGATTTCCAACTTATAAGGGAAAGCCGTTAGTACGCTGCGGCGATACTATATATTATGGCAGTATGAAGGACAAATACGTAGTTAAACTTGAGATAAAAAGCAAAAAAAAGGTAAAAGATATGGATGTCGCAGACAAAGTGACCGTACAGCTTATGCACACGGGCAGGGCTACGTTTGACAGAAAGCAAATAGTAAAAACGAGCGAAAAGTCAGGGCTGTACCTTGCTATGGACATAGCCGATGCATGGCTCAGAAGGGCGCTTGGCGAAGCCTGAGAGGCTTTTTTCGGGCAGCCGCCGTCTAACGTCTAACAATACTGATTTTTCTCGCGGAGCCGTGCTTTTAAGCCGCGGCTCCGCATTTTTGCCATTAAAGGCACATATGTTTACGCTGCGTTATATAAAAAGGAGTTTTATTTTTATGGCTGCACCCCTTTATGAAGCACTGGTAAAGTATAAGCTGTCGGGAAAATCTTCTTTTCATACGCCAGGGCATAAAAATAATCCGGAAGCGCTTCCCAAAAACATCTTCGGGCTTGATTATACGGAACTGCCTGAAACCGGCAGCCTTTTCGACGGAACTTCACCTTTTGCTGAAGCCGAGGAGCTTGCCGCACGGCTTTTCGGAACGGCGCGCACGTGCTTTTCAGCGGGCGGATGTACGCTCTGCATACAGGCCATGCTGCGCCTTGCCTTGCCAAACGGCGGAAAGATGCTTTGCTCAAGGGTTATACACCGGAGCGCCGTTAATACAATGGCCCTGCTTGGCATAGAACCTTTATGGGCTATGCCGCAGGATATATGCGCGGCGCTTGCCGAAGCTCCGGACGTAAGGGCCGTTTACATTACAAGTCCGGACTATTACGGGCGTATTACCGACGTCAGCCGGCTTTCGGAGGCATGCAGGCAAAGGAAGCTGCCGCTGCTTGTTGACTGCGCGCACGGCACGCAGCTTATGTTTACAAAGCCAAGGCTGCATCCGCTGCTTTTCGGTGCATCCATGACTGCGGACTCTGCACATAAAACGCTCGGCGTGCTGACAGGCGGCGCGTGGCTCAACATTGCGGACGGCAGGTTCGCGCGCGGCGCAAAGGAGGCCATGGCGCTTTTCGGCTCGACAAGCCCGAGCTACCCCGTTATGGTTTCGCTTGACATATGCCGCGAAATGCTGCAGGAAGGCAAGCTTGACTTTGAGGCGCTGCAGGAAAGGACGGCCCGCGTCAAGAAGCTTGCCGCCGGCAGGGGAATAACCATGCCTGCAGGACTTACCGACCCGACGCGGATAACGCTTGACACCGCGTCCGTCGGGATGAAGGGTACGGATGCGGCTGAATTTTTAAGGCAAAACGGAGTAGAACCTGAGTACGCCGACAGCGCCTTTGTCATATTAATCGCTACGCCGTTTAACACAGAGGCGGACTTCATACGTCTTGAAAAGGCTATAGGCAAACTGCCCGTTGGAAAACCGCTTAATATAGGCGCGGAACTGCCGCCTCTGCCGCCCGTTAATGCAAGCCTGCGCGAGGCCGTCCTTGCGGAGCATGAGTATGCCCCGCTTGAAAGTGCCGCAGGCATGACGGCGGCAGAGGCTGTGTGCCCGTGCCCGCCGGGGATACCTGTTGTTATGCCTGGCGAGATAATAACGCCGGACGTTATCCCTTTTTTACGCAGCTATGGCTTTTCGGAAATAAAAGTGTTAAAATAACAGTAAACTATAAATATACGGAACGGCTGTAATATGAATTTATTATTAGAAAACTGCGGAATAAGCAAAAAAAGTGCCGATGAAATTTCCGCAATTTTTAATGGCGGGCGCGTGCCGCACGCGCTGATACTTGAGGGAGCCCCGCAACCGGCGGCTCTTACTGCGAAAACTATGGCAAAAGCCTGCGTCTGCACTTCCAAAGGAGCTAAACCCTGCGGGCAGTGCGCGGCGTGTAAAAAGGCGGTGGCAGGCTCGCACCCTGATATTTTTATTTTGGACGGCGACGCCGGCACGCGCGCTTTTCCGGTGGATATGATACGTAAAATACGTACTGACGCGTATATACGCCCAAATGAGGCTGACTGTAAGGTATACCTGCTTTTAGGCGTGCAGAACATGGCGGAGGTTTCACAGAACGCACTTTTAAAAGTGCTTGAGGAGCCGCCTGAAAATGTCATGTTCATAATGACGGCCTCAAATGTATCGCAGCTTTTGCCGACCATACGTTCGAGGGCTCAGGTTTTTACAATAAACGGTGCCGACGGTGAAAAGCTGCCTGAAAAAGCGTTTGCAATCGCGCGCGCCATCTTAAACCCTAAAGAGTCCGAGCTGCTTTTCCTTTTGTCTGATTTCTCTAATGACCGCGAGGGCTTCCGCCAAACGGCAGGATGCCTGCAGCTTGTTTTCCGCGATGCGCTTGTAGCCCGTTCGGGGGGGAAGAGCCGCCTTTCCGGGCAGGACACCGCAGCTTCGCTGCTTTGCGGCAGCCTTACGCGCTCAAGCCTTTTGGAACTGCTTGAGGTAACGGAGAAGGTGCCCGCCGCTTTGGACAGAAACGCAAACATGCCGCTTTTGCTGACATCGTTCTGCGCGTGCCTGCGCTGTGCGGCAGGCAGATAAGGAGATGAAACAATGCCGGAAGTAATAGGCGTACGTTTTAAAAATTTAGGTAAGATATATTATTTTGACCCGGACGGTAAAACTATAAAAAACGGTGAAAGCGTCATAGTCGAAACCTCGCGGGGCATAGAGTGCGGCGAGGTTATGATGGAAAACACGGAGATAAAAGACGGCGATATAGTTCAGCCGCTAAAAAAACTCATACGCGTTGCTACTGAGGAAGACCTTAAGAGAACCGGTGAAAACCGTAAAAAAGAAAAGAATGCCTTTGACATATGCCTTAAAAAAATAGCTGACCATAAACTTGAAATGAAACTCGTCGACGTTGACTATACGTTTGACAATTCAAAAATAATGTTTTACTTTACCGCCGACGGCCGCGTAGACTTCCGCGAGCTTGTCAAAGACCTCGCTTCGGTGTTCCATACGCGGATAGAACTAAGGCAGATAGGCGTGCGCGACGAGGCCAAGATGATAGGCGGCCTCGGTATATGCGGCCGGCCGTTTTGCTGCTCTATGTTTTTAAGCGGCTTTCAGCCGGTGTCGATAAAAATGGCGAAGGAACAGGGCTTGTCGCTTAACCCGATAAAAATTTCAGGCATGTGCGGCCGCCTTATGTGCTGCCTTAAGTATGAGCAGGACACGTACTCTGAGCTGCTGCGTATGACCCCTCAGGCGGGAGCGGCCGTTTTGACGCCTGCGGGAGCCGGTACGGTAACGGACGTAAACCTTCTCGGCGGTACCGTTACGGTAAAGCTGGAGCATAACCAGGAGACAGTGCAGCGCTCTTTCAAGGCAAGCGAAGTAAAACGCGCAGAGAATAACCGCCCCGCGCCGGGCGGCGCGGTAAAAAATGACAAGCAGTGACGCTTGCACAAAAAGTGTTTTCTTATGCACTGTATCGGCCATTTTTTTGTTGCAATTTTAAGATTTTATGTTACAATTAATTTTGTAAGAGGTTTGGCCGGTTAACTTTATATTTTACGTTATCCAGGCCATGCCCTAAAATATGGAGGTGTTTTTATGGCATATGTAATTAGCGACGATTGTATTTCATGCGGAGCATGCGCTGCCGAATGTCCGGTTGAAGCCATTTCAGAAGGCGACGGGAAATTTGAGATTGACTCGGATAAATGCACGGAGTGCGGCAACTGCGCTCAGGTTTGCCCGGTAGGCGCTCCCAAGCCTGAAGAATAATTTACAACACAGTAAGAGGCGGGCGTAAATCGCACCGCCTTTTATTTTTTATAAGGCGCCGCGTATAAACGCGCGGCAGTACATGGATTAAAAGATAAATTTGTTTGGGGAATAGTATTTATGTATCCGGGAAAAAACGCAGGCGCTGGCATGCTCTTAGACGGTGAAACACTGGAACCGCTTTCTTGCGGCGTGTCCGTGATATCAAAAAAAGAATACTCATTCAGCACCGACACGGTGCTGCTTGCATCTTTCTCTATGCCTAAAACCGGCGAAAAATGCGCTGACTTCGGCTCTGGCTGCGGTGCAATCCCGCTTATATGGCTGGCAAGGTCAAACCCGGGGCAGGTTTACGCGGTAGAGATACAAAGCGAAGCCTGCGGCATGATAACGCGTTCCGCCGAACTTAATGCTTTTACAGGCAGGCTGAAAGTGATAAACGGCGACATAAACAATTTAAAGGGCGGCAGGGATATGCCCTGCGGCCTTGACCTTATATCATGCAATCCGCCGTATACTGAAAACAGCTCAGGCTTAAAAAGCGGCGGGAAAAGCCGCATGGCGGCAAGGCACGAGGTTTTGTGCGACTTTGGCGGCATAGCCGCGGCCGCGGCCGACTTCCTGCGCTGGGGCGGACGTTTTTGCTGCTGTATGAGGCCTTTCAGGCTCAGCGGCGTTATTTCATCGCTTAAAGAGAACGGTATGGAGCCTAAGTGCCTGCGCTTTGTGCAGTACGATAAAAACAGGCCGCCGTTCCTGTTTTTGCTTCAGGCTAACAGGGGAGGCAGGCCGGGCCTGAAAGTGGAGCCAACCCTTTTTGTAACATCTGAGGGCGGGGAGTACTCCGGCGAAATGAAAGAAATGTACGGGACATATTACGGAGGTAAAAATGGGCGGTAAACTTATAGTAGTAGGCACGCCGATAGGCAACCTGTCGGATTTTTCGCCGCGCGCTAAAGAGGCCCTCGCCTCGGCGGACTTTATAGCTGCCGAGGATACGCGCGTAACTGTAAAGCTCCTCAATAAATTCGGTATAAAAAAGCCTTTGGTAAGCTATTACGAGCACAACAAATACGGCCGCGGCGACGAGATAACAGCGCGCATAGAGTCCGGCGAAACGTGCGCCGTAGTTTCAGACGCCGGCATGCCGGCGGTTTCTGACCCTGGCGAAACGCTTGTGGCGCAGTGCGCGGAAAAGGGGATTGGCGTTTCAGTTGTGCCAGGCCCGTGCGCGGCGGTCTCGGCGCTTGCGGTTTCAGGCTTGCCGAGCGGCAGGTTCACTTTCGAGGGGTTTTTAAGCGTATCTAAAAAAAGCAGGCGCGAGCATTTGGAAAGCCTTAAAAATGAACACCGCACAATGATTTTTTACGAAGCCCCTCATAAGCTTGCCTCTACACTCGGCGACTTGCTCCGGGCTTTCGGCGACCGCCGTCTGGTGCTCGCAAGGGAACTTACTAAGATACACGAGGAAATCATACGCACGACGCTTTCAAAAGCAGCGGTGCGTTACGGAGAAGGGGGCGCCAAAGGCGAATTTGTGCTTATAGTTGAAGGGGCTCCGCAGAAAAACAAGACCGACGGCCATTCGCTTGAGGAAGCAGCAGGCATAGCACGGGAATATGTGGCGAAAGGGCAGTCCGCATCAGAGGCTGCAAGAAACGCCGCCGCGGAAACCGGATTTAAAAAAAATGAGATTTACAGGCTGATAACCGCCGGCAATATAGAATAAACGGATGACGCGGGCTGCTTGCCGGATGCATTTTGCGCGGGCGGCACGTCTTGATATTTTCGGGTATGGTACGTATAATGTATTATGATATTTTGCATTAACTGTTTTAACATATGTACTGCGTGTATATACGTGAAAATTTTGCATAAATATTCCTTTGTATGCCGGCAATAGCTTGGGGTTGCGGCCCAAAATGGTCACCTTGGTGCCC
>ENA-UOOM01001919-UOOM01001919.1-fermentation-metagenome-genome-assembly--contig:-NODE-1919-length-18633-cov-11.689741_pt1 | contig 18633 bp, 17 predicted proteins | sample MGYA00245781_ERZ724031 | MGnify/ENA primary metagenome ERZ724031 (study PRJEB28704, sample SAMN03018317) | fermentation metagenome | biome: anthropogenic terrestrial biome; feature: soil... | reverse complement strand
GAAAGAAAGGGCGCACTACGCAAAAAGAGGCCTGGAGAAAGGCCTCTTTCATTTTTATTCCAGATTTGCATGATATTGCCACAAGCTGTCTATGTCAATCCTTCTGTCTTCTATCAGCATCATTGCCGTAATGTCTCCAAACAGCAGCAGAGCCTGCTCAAACAGGGATGTCATGGGCTGCACGGAATGGATTTCATCTTTCTTTTTCGCCCGGCTCTCAACAGGTATCCTCACAAACAAGTCAGCGGTATCCTTAAGCGGGCTGTCAGGATTGCTTCCTATATGAATTACCTTTGCCCCGATTGATTTTGCTTTTCTTGCAATCCCGGCGGGATACAGTGTCCCGCCGCTGCCGGAACCTACAATAAGTACATCCTTCTGTGTAATTGCGGGTTCCGTTATCTGTCCTACCACAACAACACGTATGCCAAGGTGGGCATAGCGCTTCGCAATTGCTTCCAGTGACAGCAGAACCCTTCCCACCCCGATAAAAAATACTTGTTCGGCGCCTGTAATCATTTCCAGATAGCTCTGTACTTTGTCAGGCTCTATAGCTTCCAGGGCTTTCTGACATTCGTCAAGCACGCTGGTTCTCATTTTTTCATATTGCCGCTTATCCAACACTATCTCACCCACTTCCACTGGTGTACTATTCCCATTGACTTTCATCGAAATGTCAATGAGACGGTACACTAGCTAATCTTACTCAGTCTTTGAGTTCTCCTTCTGTCAAGAACAAAGTTCATAATTAGAACACCGATTAATGCAGCACCCCAGATTAAATCTCTGTAGTAATTGCTGATTCCCGGGAACATATTTAAATAGGAAGACATCATCTGTAAAATAACAACTGCTATGGCAATACCAGGGATTGTCCCAAACCCGCCATTTGGGTTGACGCCCCCCAATACCGCTATCAAAATACACTGCATTGTGTAGCTGCTTCCGAAATCTGCTTTCGCGGAATTGATTCTCGCCAGACTCAAGAGCCCCGCCACAGCGGACATAATTCCTGATAGCATATATGTGCGGATAAGTACTGCATTACCGTGAATTCCTGCAAATCTTGCCGCCTTTTCATTGGTTCCCACAAGGTAAACCCGGGTGCCGAATTTTGTCTTGCTCATAATAAATGTAACTACAACGACCAGCAGGAGAAATACCACGAATGAAAGTGGTATATATCCAAACAGTGCCGTTGTAGCAAAGGATGTATACTCGGCCGGTATGCCGCTGACTGTACTTCCCTTAGAAGCAATGATAGCAATTCCCATAAATAGCTGATAGGTTCCCAAGGTAGCGAGCATGGCCGGTATCCTCAGATATGATACTAAAAATCCGTTGAAGCTTCCGCAGATAATTCCGACAATCAGAGCGACAAGTATCGCAAGAGGAATACTTCCTCCGCTCTGCATCATAAGCCCTGCCAGGATACCGCATAAATTTGCAATATAGACAGTTGACAAGTCGATCCCTCCGGAAATCATACAGATTCCAACACCGATTGCCATTAAGCCATATTCAGAGAGCTGTTTTGCCATAGTCTGGAAGTTTCCAATTTTAATAAATTCTGACGGTCTGGTAGCACAGGCAATCACCACAAAAACAACAAGGATTATTAGTAATCTTTTGATATTACTGTTCATCTTTCTCATAATTATGCTGTCTCCTTCTTTAGCCTGGTCTTTGCTTTACGCCCTGCATGGCTCTGCACTGCGGAAACCGCTGTGCCTATGATAATAATCGCGCCGATAAATACCTTTTGCCAATAAACCGAAATTCCCAGAAGAATCAGGCTGTTAGATACCATAGTCAAAAGCAGTGTTCCAAGCAGACATCCCTTTAATGTACCAATCCCGCCTGTCATCCTGGTTCCTCCCAAAATAATTGCTGCAATAACAATCATTTCTCCGCCGGCATATTCCGTGGGCAGATACCGCATGGACATAACTGCATAAGACAGACCGGCGATAGCCGCAATCCCCCCGTTTACAACAAAAATGCCAAAACGGATTCCTTTCACATTAAACCCTGCACGTTCTGCGGATACCTCGTCACCGCCGACGGCGTAAACCCCGCGGCCAACCATAGTCTTATTCAACACAAGATAGGCAATAATGTAAAGAGCTATCATAAGCAAAAATGTCATAGGCAGAGTAGAGCCCAGCCCACTTTTTGCATTTTTGACAGTAATCAGTGATGCTTTGCCGAAAGCTGCCAGATTTTTTGGCAGATTCATTCTTTCTGCTTCAAATGCGCCCAATAAAATCCCACTGAACAAAGAACTGGTTCCCAGTGTTACAATCAGGCTTGGAAAATTATATCTTACAATAATAAATCCGTTTAATGCCCCCATGATACATCCGAAGAAAATACCGATAATAAATGTAATAAACCACGATGTATCCTCAAGCCCCAGGTTATTCGTCACAATCAATGCAAGGTAACTGCTCAGAGCCGCAATCAGAGGAAATGATACGTCCGGTCCTGTACTGACAAACGCCAAAAGGGCGCAAATTGCATACATGGATGGAACAATCATGGATCGGAGTAAATCTACTATATTATTGTTTGCAAAAAACAGGCCTGATCTTACCTGAATCACCAGAGATAAAACTACGATAATAAGGAATACATAGAATTCTGTCTGTTTTACCATCCTCTTAAAAAATTTATTCATCTATAATTCCTCCTTCCTGCACCGTCGCCTGGGCCGTCAGAACATCTGCGCTCAAATCCTGCGCAGATAATTTTCCTGTCACCTGTCCCGCCTGCATTACCAGCGCCCTGTCGCAGGTTGTCACGACTTCTGCCGCATCGTCGGACACGACAATAATTGCCATCCCCTCCGCCGCCAGATCTCTCAGAAGCCTGTGGATGTCATATTTTGCACCGATATCCACACCAACTGTGGGACCGTTCAAGATAAGCACCTTAGGATGATTTGCAAGTCCTCTGGCTAAAACTACCTTCTGCTGATTTCCGCCCGAAAGAGTCTGTACAGGGAATTCATGGTTCTTTGTTACCACGCCGATCTCCTTCACCCATTGTGCGGATTCTTCCTCCACCTTTTTGTCGCTCAAAATGCCAAACTTATTTGCAAGCTGGTCCAGTCTGCTCACCGTTATATTTTTGATAATAGACTGTGGAAGGAACAGGCCCTCTGTCAAACGGTCCTCGGGAACCAGAGCGATGCCCAGCTTCTGTGCCTCGGATACATTTCTAATATGAACCTCTTTTCCCTCCACGAAAATCTGCCCGGCTGTAGGTTTTAGTAATCCGCATAATGCCATTGACAATTCGGTGCGCCCGGACCCAAGCTGCCCCGTAATTCCAAGAATTTCTCCCTGGTGAAGTTCAAAACTTACTCCCTCAAATCCCAGGGCAGCCAGATTACGTGCCTCCAGAACCACATTTCCACGGCTTTCTTCATTTACTTCTTTTTTAACCTGTGCGTCAAAATGCCGTCCGGTCATGTAATAGGCGAATTTTTCTTCTGTCATCTCTTTTGTCGGACAGCTGATAACATTTTCGCCGTTTCTTAATATGGTGATACTGTCAGATATCTCAAATACCTCATCAAGCTTGTGAGACACGAACAGAATTGTGACTCCGTTTTCCTTCAGATTTGTGATAATCTCAAAGAGACGATCAATTTCTTTTTTCGTTAGTGCCGTTGTGGGCTCATCCATGATAATCAGCTTGGCGTTATCAAGGAGGGCTCTTGAGATCGCAATCAGCTGCTTGTCCGCAACTGGAAGTGTCTCCACAAGAGCATCCAGATCTACATCAAAGTTAATTTTCTTTACAGCTTCTTTTGCAATTCTCCTGAATTCCTTTTTGTTCACCAGTTTCTTTTTATTGGCAAGGACCTGGTTAAAAGCCAAATTTTCTATCACTGTCAGATTCGGGAAGATAGAAAAGTCCTGATAGATAACCTGAATTCCTTCCTTAATAGCAGACCCAGGCGTCATAACAGGATATTCTTTCCCATCCACCTCAATCATACCTTCATCTGGTTTATAGAACCCTGATATAACCTTGATAATTGTAGATTTTCCACAACCGTTTTCCCCTGCCAGGCAATGGGTTTCTCCCCTTTTGATTGTCAGATCCACGCCTCTTAAGGCGTGAACACCACCAAATGATTTTTTAATTCCTTTTACACAAAGGATATTGTCATTTTCCATCGTGTCACCATGCCTTTCTTTCTCACCGGGGCGGCGTAAATAATCCACCACGTTTTACTTAATACTCTTTAAAAATCATAATCATTGATATTGTCCTTTGTGATTGTAAGATCAGCTTGTCCAATCAGACATCTGTTTTCTCCCTCAATTAGCTGGAGTTTGTCGTATCCCGCTATGCCAAGATCTGTGCCTTCACCCACTTCATCTCCTGAAAGAATCATAGATGCTACCTTACACATAACATGCCCTGAATCCTTAGGGTCCCACAGCTTGATTGTAGAGATTGTACCTGATTCAACATATGGTTTAAATTCGCCCGGTGTTCCTACACCGACAACCTTTACATCCAGTCCTAATTCCTCTACAGCCTTTGCAATACCCGGACAGTCTGTAGAAGCAACACCTGTGAAGCCTTTTAGATCCGGATTTGATTTTAAGATTTCTTTTGCTCTTTCATAAGAAGTATCAATAGACTCTTCAGACTCAGCAGAGGGAACAGCTCCGTCGTTAATCAGCTTCATATCCGGATATGCTTCCTTTTGGCGTTCATACTGAGCGTTTGCATACTCCATATGAGTTGTGGAAGTTGTGTAAGCAACCATCATTGCATATTTTCCCTTTTCACCCATATCCTTTGCAAGGGCATCCATAATTGCCGAGCCGAAGTCCTTCGCTGTAAAAGCTTCTGTGTCAAACAGTGTATTCTTCTGATTAGAAGCTTCATGGGTGATAACAACAATTCCCTGCTCCATGGCATTCTTCAGAGATGCCTCGATTGCACCGGGATCAATAGGCACAACACAGAGAGCATCCACGCCCTGGTTAATCAAGTCATCGATTACCTGAACCTGGGACGCTGCATCTGCATTAGCCGGTCCTTTCTGAATTACCTTGATGCCTGTCTCTTTTCCAAAGTCATTTACACCAACCTCCATACGTTTGAACCAGTTTGAGGTGTTGTCCTTCGTAACTACAGCAATTGTCCACTCAGATTTATCCTTGTCCGATTTATATCTGGAGACATCAAACAAGTCACCGTTTTTATCCTTTGAAGCAGACTCTTTCGTCTCCTTTTTGTTAGAAGATGTGGTGGTCTTTTCAGCACTGCAGGCTGCCAGTGAAAATGTCATAGCCGCTGCTGCTATGATTGCAATAAATTTTTTTAAATTTTTCATAAATTCTCCTCCTTCTCATTGGGATATACACTCATTAGGATATACAGTTTTTTCGAATTCAACCAACTGATCATATTCTTTTTCAACTATTTTTGCCATTTCCGGAGTGAGACCAGACATGTGCTCAGCCTCAAGCCAGGCATTTGCCATCTCAATCCCCATCTCATTTCCGATGATAAAGCCCCCCATACACAGTACATTTGTATTATTCACTGCTTTTGCACGTTTCGCTTGATACAGGCTCTCACAAAGTGCTGCATATACACCTCTGTGCTTATTGCATATGATACTGACGCCCATCCCAGTGCCGCATATGGCAATCCCTCTTTCATACTCTTTACTCTGTACTCCCCGGGCTACAGCTTTCGCCGCCTCCTGAAAAAGCACGGGATTGTCTGGATCAATATCTGTAATTTCATACCCCTTCTTTATTAAGTCTTTTTTTATTGCATTTTTAAGTTCAAATCCCGACGGATCCGCTCCGATGATAATCTTCAAACTTGTCCCTCCTGATTCTGGAAATTCAACATTTTAATGTGACCGCTTTATTATTATTTATTCATTCCAATAAATAATTCCTATTTTTCCAAATTTTTTATAGATGATTTGTTTTTAGTCGGTTACAATATATGCTAAATAAGCACGCAGCTAACCTTTGACGAACTTGGGCTGCAAATGCATAAAAATACCGCCAGTCGATATAGCAACTGACGGAAAACTACTTCTTTTCAATTCTACTCTGCAATTACCAGCGGTACTTCTAACTCTTTCGCTTTCTGGATATTCTCCTTTGACACACCAGTATCCGTAATAATCTTATATACTTTCTTGATTGGACACACCACCGACAGATAGCCGCCGCCGAACTTACTACTATCTGCCAGTACATAGACTTTCTCTGCCGCTTTCAGTATCGTTTTCTTCACCTGCATCTGCGGTGTTGCGATGGAAGTAAGCCCTACATCAAAATTAATACTGTGAACGCCAATAAACGCCTTATCTACATGAAATTGCTCCATATTCTGAATCGCCGCATCTCCCATGGTAGCTGCCAGGTGACCACTGACATGACCGCCAATCACAAACAATTCCACATGTTCCACGCCTGCCAGTTCATTTCCCGTAAGCAATGAATTAGTTACAACTGCTAAATGCTTTTCCGGGTGATTTTTAATATGTTCTGCAAGATAAAAACTACTGGATGCATCATCTATAATGATAGTGTCACGGTCTTCTATGAAGCTATATGCGGCCTCTGCAATCTGCATTTTCTGCATTACATTCTTGTAGATACTTTCTGCTGAATATTTCCTGGACTGCTCCGTTTCTATCCTGACAGCCCCGCCATGTGTCCGCTTAAGCAGGCCTTCTGTATCCATTGCCTTAATATCATTGCGGATAGTAACTTCAGAACACCCGAATTCCCTGCTAAGATCCACAACTTTGACCCGGCCTTTAACCTTCAGTTCTCTTAAAATAGCGTTTCTGCGTTCTTCCATGGCTGCCTCCCTCTCAACTGCTCTATTATCAATAAGTTTACACTTTCTTCATAGATTGTCAAGCACATAGCCATTTATCACAGTATTTCTACCCTTACCTCATTCTTACCTTACTCTGTCCTAGCTGCGTTGCAATCATGGTAAAAATCGGAACAAACTGATCGCCAAAATCTTCCTTTGGAAGAATCATAGCCCTCTCTTCTTCATAATATATACCAATGGTCTTAGGTGTTACAACTGCCCGTTTGATCTGCTCCCATGTGAATTTCTGACTCTTCGCATTCTGCTCTAGAGTAATTCCTTCTTCTGAAAAGGTATATTCTGCCAGGCTGCTATACTCATTATTCACAACTACCTGTTTGTTTGCACGCATTTTAAGTTGAAGCGGCATGCTCCCAAGAAATATCGTTGCTGCCACAAAATATAATATGGTTTCCAGTATACTGCTCCTCCCGGTCGTGTACATAATGATTCCCATAAATGCAATGGCAAGTCCGAGAATGTTAATTAAAAATCCGCTAAATTTTGAATATGTATGAAACAGTAAAAAATCATATAATGCATCTTTTGTCATGTGTACCGTCATTTTATTCATAATACCTCCTGAAATGCACCGTCTAAAAAGACCTTTTTTGAAAAAAGCCCTTCTATACTTTGACATATAAAAGGACTCAGATTGGCTGTTAATCCATATACATTTAGAGTATTAACTCTGCGCTTTCACCTTATAATATGCCCAACCCTCGGGACTGTAAATACCTTTCTGTTTTCTCTGCATCCATTTGTCAAATGCTGCTGTAATGAATGGGCACAGGAATAATGTAATAATAGATGCTGTTGCACACTGTGCAGTAGCCATACTTACATAGCCTTCCATGGATGGGTCCGCTTCTGCAACTGCTGCCGGTGTCATGGCAGAATTCAGGGCCGTTGTACCAATTGCGGCACCCATAGCGTTTCTTTCTTTCTTCGGAAGAAGCAAATTAATTACGAAGAAGAATACAACAGATGTGGCCGCAGAAATAAGTCCAAGAACAATTCCAGATGCCCCTGCTGTCAAAATTGTTTTAACATCGGTCTTAGCTCCGATGGAAACTGTCATGAAGAATGTGACGATTGGTTGTGCAGCCTTACATGCATCGCGAAATCCTTTATCAAGATTTCCCCAGATGAATCCGATTAACAGTGGTACTAATACCGCAATCAAAGACTTGAATGGAATATTAGCAAGCCCTGTAGCTCCCAATGCGATTAGCGTAAAAAAGGGACCATCATTCAATGACAAAATAGAAATTGCTCCCGTATCTGTTGCATTACCAAACTGAGAAGACAAGGAAATATACAGAGAGCCATTGGAGTTTGTAATTGCCGCTATCATTACAAACGGAGCAATTCCAAGGAAACCTGAAGGTCCGCAGATTTTGCCCACAACCAATCCCATAACTACGCCAAGTACAAACTTAACGCCTGTCATGACTACGCCTTTGTAAAGAGGCATGCCTACCTGCTTGATGTCAATCATAGAGCCGCATACAATCAGGAAAAATCCCATCATACAGGCATTTCCTTCATAGAACAATGCTGTTACATAGCCGCCAATCTGAAATGCTTGTGGAATAAATGTTGCAATTAGCACAGCAATTACCAGAGGAATAATTACCAGGCCGCCCGGAAGGCTTTTCATCTTATTTAAGATGTCAAAGTCTTTTCTCTCCTTTGTCTCAACTTTCTTTTCTTTGCTCATTTTCTCTCTCCTTTTTTAATTTATTGCATTTAGTATATAATGTCAGGATGCTCCTGATATTATCTTGCAGCTTCTCTGAACAGCCGTTCTACGATATCACATGCTGTGTTATTATTACCGGTAAGTCCACCTTTGCCAACAATCGGAAGCCCAGCATATTTTCCTGACAGCCTTCCCACATCTGTCTGGGGAATTACATAATCTATAACCTCAATACACTCTACACCAAGCTGATAGCAGACATTTACCATCGTGTCTCCACCTGTGGTATATAATCCCGCCACTTTTTTTCTTCCTACCTGTTCAAGTACCTGAGAAATAATGGTTCCAAGTCCTGCATTGATACGGTTGGCACTCATACCGCCTGCGTAACCGCGTTTCTCGTCTTCTTTTTCCAGATTCAGAAGTTTTTTGTGAAGTGCTGTCTCAAACAAAACCGCTCTTGGCTGTTCATCACCTTCAATCAGCTCTACCGCCTTGTTCACCGCTTTAAACACCTCGTCTAATGCAGTATTTCCACCTTCGATTAATGGATTCGGATCTACACTGATACGTACATGTCTGGTATCCTCACACAGAACCTCCATCTGTTTCTTTGTTATCGGTGTGGCGCTTCCGGCCGCAATCAGTACCGTCTTACCAGTCTCTCTGGCTTCCGGCGGAAGATTCGGTTCTTCTTCCTGCGTCTGACCTCTGCGGTATGCGAGCTTTGCTGTAAATGGCCCCGGGTCTACGGCTACTATGTTCCATTTCAGTTCAATACATGCCTGTGCAATGTTATCTACATCTTCCAGTGTAATTCCATCTACGATGATTACTTGACATTTTTCATCACGTTTTTTCTGAAGTGCCTCTTGGATACTATCTTTCCCTTCAAGTACCTTGTCAAGAGTAACCAGTCCAACTTTTCTTCTGGTCTGTATTCCCAGAAGTCTTGGTATGTAGTTTTCCCTCACCGGCGTACGTACATCTTGTGCAACAGGTGTATTGATTAGTGCAACACCATCAATTACCGAATATCCTCCAACCAGTATTCTTCTGGACTGAGGCATGGCCGGAACGACTACTGCCACCATGTCACAACTAAACTGATCCAAGATTGCATCAATTTCAATACCTATGCTGCCACGTAAGGTTGTATCAATTCTCTTAGAGAAATATCTTATTCCCATCTTTTTTAATGAAATAGTTGCCGATTTCACCTTTGCATATGCTTCACTTTCCGGAAGCGCTCTGCTATTACTACTAATCAGAACTGCATCCAGTTCTTCTATTTCTTTTGCATTCTCAGCTGCTTCTTCATTAAAAAATACTGCTGTTCTCGCTTTTGACCTTGCAAGCAACACCCCTGTTGTCGTAGCTCCGGTCAGGTCATCTGCCACTGCTCCTATTAAAGGCATTATCTGCTCCTCGCTTTCTCTTAGCCAAACTTTCTTCTATATATTAACGCTTTTTCTATTATTTTCTTTCCTGTCATGCTGTTTTGCTGCATATTCAGCTACAACATTCGTAGACTCGATCATGCTGACACAGGCTGCGGTCCCCTTTCCTGCGATATCAAACGCTGTACCATGATCAACAGAACTTCTGATAAATGGGAGTCCAAATGTTAAAGTAACAGATTTTTCAAAATCTAAAGTTTTACAAGCAATATGCCCTTGATCATGATATAGAGAAAGAATAGCATCGAATTTTCCAGATTTTCCAATGTGGAATACCGAGTCTGCCGGACATGGTCCGATAGCATTGACTCCTTTTTCCTGTGCCTCCTTTATTGCAGGCTCAATCTCATCAATTTCCTCACGTCCAAACAACCCATTGTCTCCGTTATGTGGATTCAATCCTGCCACTGCAATTAATGGATTCTCAATTCCTATCTTCCTTAATTCTTTATCAATATTAATAACGTCTTCCAAGATAACATCCTTTGTCACATAATGACACGCATCTACCAGAGACATATGTCTGCTTACGAAGAATACTCTCAGCTTATGGCACGAAAACATCGTCAGCGCGTATGGTGAATGAGTTGCATTCTGATAAATCTCTGTATGTCCAGGTTCTTTAACACCAATCAATTTAATAGCTCCTTTATGAATTGGCGCTGTAGAAACCGCATCAATTTTCCCTTCCATTCCGAGATCAATAGATTTCATAATCCAATCAACAGCCATACGGCCTGCCAGTGCCTGAACCTCCCCCCATTTGATAGAGTCTGTGTCATAATCACCTGTCTCAATAATATCTGCTGTTCCAAATTCATATTTTGCTTCGGAAGGGTCTTCAATCTTGTTGTACTTAAGTTTCCTACCAAGAATCTTAGCTGCCCTTTCCATAATTGCAATGCTCCCGATTACAAGCGGGCGACAGCAATTATGGATTTCTTCGCTTAACATAGTTCCAACCACAATCTCGGGTCCAATTCCTGCAGGATCCCCCATTGTAATTGCCGTTATTGGTTTATAGTTTTTCATCATTTTATATTTTCCTTACCTTTCATTTTACTTTCGTTTTGTTTTCCTAATTCTATCCTTATATTTTTGTTTTTTCAATGGTTTTTTTCTTATTTTTATAACTTCATTACATATTCACAGTTTTACCCCTTGCTTTTTGTGCACTTTTATTTTCGTTTATATTTTTATTTATTTTTGTTTTTATTGTCATTTTTTATCTTTTATACAAATAGAATTGCCAGGCTTCGAAAAGCCTGGCAATTCTAAAAATATCACAGCCTAGTGTATTTGCTTTTTTAATATTTAATGTTCTTCCTGACGCAGTTCATTCCCAAACCGTGTATACTGCGGCATCCATGCAAGCCGGACTGTACCCACAGGGCCGTTTCTCTGCTTTGCTATAATAATCTCCGCAATACCCTTATCCTCGGTATCAGGTATGTAGTAATCTTCACGGTATATAAACATGCAGACATCGGCATCCTGCTCAATGGCTCCTGACTCACGGAGGTCAGAAAGCATAGGCCTTTTGTCAGTTCTTTGTTCCACGGCACGGCTGAGCTGTGAAAGTGCAATAACCGGCACATTCAATTCCCTGGCCAGCCCTTTCAGTGAACGGGAAATCTCCGAGATCTCCTGCTGGCGGCTTTCATTACTTCTTTTGCTGCTGCCGCTCATCAACTGCAGATAGTCAATAATAATCAGGTCCAGCCCATGTTCAATCTTATATTTTCTACATTTGGAGCGCATCTCCGCAATGGAAATACCGGAGGTGTCATCGATGACCAGCTTGGACTTCCCGATTCTTCCTGCCCCTTCTATTAGTTTTTCCCAATCCGTATCCTTAAGATTACCGGTGCGCAAAAGCTGGGCATCGACATGGGATTCCAGGGAAAAGAGACGATTTACAAGCTGCTCTTTTGACATTTCCAGGCTGAAAATTGCAACAGACAGATTCTGTCTGAAAGCCACATGCTGGGCGATATTCAATACAAAAGCGGTCTTACCCATAGAAGGTCTGGCCGCGATTAGAATCAGATCGGAGCGCTGAAGCCCCGACAGTTTATAGTCCAAATCAATAAATCCTGTTGGGATGCCGGTTACGCTGCCTGACGTTCTGGATGCCCTTTCAATGACATCCAGAGCATTGAGGACAACATCCTTAATGGGAATGTACTCCTGTACTTTTCCTCTGGCTGCCAGTTCAAATACTCCTTTTTCAGCCTTATCTAATATATCCTCCACCGGCTCATTTTCCAGATAACAGGTGTTGGCTATTTCCTCATTAATTTTAATCATCTTGCGCAGAGTGGCTTTTTCCTGCACAATTCCCGCATAGTATTTTACATTGGCAGAAGTCTGGATACCCGTGAGCAAGTCTTTTACAAATTCCATGCTGCTGACTTCCGGCGGCACATTTTTAGCCTTTAAATATTCCTTTAAAGTAATAAGGTCCACCGGCTTCGCTGCTTGAAAAAGTTCTACCATGGAATCAAATAAAATTCCATAAGCAGTCTGGTAAAAATCTGCTCCTGTAATAATTTCAGATGCGGCTGCAATTGCATCTTTGTTCATCAACATGGCTCCTACCACTGCCCGCTCGGCCTCTTCACTGTGCGGAAGGATTCTCTTAATCGCTGCTTCCATTTCCATAAAGTATTTCCCCTTATGCCTCTTCTGTCACAACAACTTTCAGTTCAGCCGTTACTTCCGGATGGAGCCTGACTGGTACTTGATGAACTCCCAGCATTTTAATAGTATCCTTCAGCTGAATCTTCTTCTTATCCACATCCAGGCCCATCTGTTCTTTCACTGCAGCGGCAATTTCCTTACTTGACACGGAGCCAAATGCTTTTCCACCTTCTCCCATCTTGATAGAAAGCTCTACTTTTCCGCCTTCCAGCTCCCCGGCAAGCTTCTTCGCTGCATCCAGATTGTCCTGAGCAATTTTCTCTTCCTTTTTGTTCTGCAGACGCAGATCATTCATGTTCTTATTATTGGCTTCAAGCCCAAGCTTCTTCGGCAGAATAAAATTTCTTGCATAACCATCGCTTATATTGACAATCTCTCCTTTTTTCCCAAGAGCTTTCACATCCTGCAATAAAATAACTTTCATCTTAAATATCTCCTTCCTTTATCATCTGATCAATTGTTTGTTTCAAAGTCTGAATTGCCTCATACATATTTGTATGATCGAACTGAGCTCCTGCAGAATTGATATGTCCCCCGCCGCCCAGCCTTTCTGCAATAATCTGTACATTCACCTCATCGATAGAACGGGCGCTCAAGTATATCCTTCCCTCGTATACTGTCAGTACGAAAGAAGCCTTAATGCCCCTGATATCCAAAAGCTCATTGGCCGCCTGAGCCGCCAGAACTGTGGGACTGTCAATGTCACTCGGAAACTGTGCAATTGCATACTCTTTTCTGTACACCTCCGCCATGCGCACTGCTTCCGCCTTGGCCTGATAAGATTCCATATCATCACGGAACATTTTCCGCACACGGGTAATATCCGCACCACACCTTCTCAAAAATGCAGCTGCTTCAAAAGTACGTACTCCTGTACGGTTCATGAAATTACGTGTATCAATCATAATGCCGGCATACAAACAGCTTGCTTCCACCGCCGGAAGCTTGATATTGTCCACAATATACTGCAATACCTCCGCCACCATTTCACTGGTAGAAGAAGAATAAGGTTCAATATAAGATAATACAGCATTTTCAATAATATTGGTGCCCTGCCGGTGATGATCCAGCACCGCAATAGTCCTGGAACGCTGCAAAAGCTCAGGACACTCGGTCAGCTGGGGCTTATTTGTGTCCACCACAATTACCATAGCATTATCTGATACATGGCTTAAGGCCTGTTCGGAATTCACAAAAATATCCTTCGGATAGTCCGGACTTTTTGCAATCTCATCATACAGAGGGCGCACTGAAGTTGTCACCTCATTGATGACAATGTAGGCTTTCTTTTCCAGCTCTGCAGCCGCACGGTAGATTCCTATACAAGCTCCAAGGGAATCCGCATCTGCAATCTTATGGCCCATGACAATTACCTGATCCTTGCCATCGATAAACTCCCGCAGGGCCTCTGCCTTAACACGGGCCTTTACACGGGTGTTCTTAGCAGCCTGTTCCTTCTTGCCTCCAAAGTATGTAATTTCTCTGCAGTCTTTAACAACCGCCTGGTCACCACCTCTGGAAAGAGCCAGGTCTATAGCTATACGGGCATAGTCGTAGCTTTGTGTATAAGTTGCAGTATTGAGTCCAAGCCCAATGCTTAGTGTGGCAGAACGTGTATTTCCTATGCTTACCTGCTTTACCTCTTCTAAAAGAGAAAACTTATCCGCCGCTATTTTATAGTAGCCTTCCTTTTTAATGCCGATAAAATACTTGTCCTTTTCCAGCTTCTTAACAATACCGCTCACATCGCCAAAATATTTGTTAACCTTTCTGTCTATCAGCGCAATCAAAAGAGACTGGCGGACTTCTTCGACACTCTCCATGATTTCGTCAAAATTATCAATGTAAATCAGGCCGGCAATAAACCTCTGATCTTCGTTCTCCTTAATATAGGCATTCAGTTCTGTTATATCTTTCATGCAAAGTGCTATAAAATATTCATTTTCCTTAGGGATCTGCAGCAGCTTCTCAGCCTCGCTGAACCCCTCCATGGAAAATTTTCGGAGCTCAACCTGATAATTTCTATCTCGATAGGTAACTTCCATTTCCACATAATCATTCTCGGTCTTCGGAAATACCCCGGTATTCAGCTCTGGAATTAATTTGTTCAGATATTTTTTCCGCTTCTCTTCGTTTATTATGTCCAAAAAGCTGTCGTTTTCCCACAACAGGCGGCCATCTTCCAGAGTGATTGCATAGGGAACTGTCAGCTCCTTTAGCAAGGTATTCTGTATTCCCTTATACTGGGTGGCAAACTGAATCAAATCTGCCAGAATCAAAGAACGGTTATAAAAATACAAGAGTCCCACAATCACAGCATAAATTACAATAAAGACAGACATCACGGCTCCTGCCTTTCTGTCAATCTTATACATCCAAATATTCATAGCCAAAAGCAATGCTGTCATGATTACAGGCCACTGCATATATGTTCTGAGCTGCCCTTTGAATCGCATGTTATTCTTATTCATGATTACCTTCCTCATACATCTTTCCTTCGACTGTGCCGATACTCCCCGTCAATGTACCTAGTATATCACCTTTTCCGTGATTATTCCACGTCTAGTTTTCGTCCCCGGTGTTCTTATGCTTATATAACAATTCTCCCGAAACATTATCCACCCGGATTTCCTTCTTCTCCAACTGTCCATATACATTATTGCGGAACAATGTATAAATCACAGAGACAGCCGGAATAAAGACCAACATTCCTACAATTCCCATAAGGCTGCCCCCAATGCTGACCGCTGCCAGCACCCAGATGGAGGGAAGTCCCACCGAATTTCCCACCACTCTGGGATAGATAAGATTCCCTTCAATCTGCTGTAGTACAAGGAACAGAATGACAAACACGAGAGCCTTCATCGGTGTATCCATCAAAATTAAAAACGCACCTATAAAGCATCCTATAAAGGCACCGAAAATTGGAATTAATGCAGTAAATGCTATCAGCACCCCCACAAGCAGTGCATAGGGCAGCCGGAAAACTGTCATCATGATGACAAACATTGTTCCGAGGATTGCCGCCTCCAGACACTGGCCTGCCAAAAAGTTTGAAAATGTCTTGTAGGTAAGTGAGCATATGTCCAGTATCTTTTCCACGTACTCTTTTTTCAGATATGCATACATAACCTTGTGTATCTGAATATTTAGTTTTTCCTTTTGCAGGAGAATATAGCATGCAAACACAAAAGCAATAATAAATGTCGTCATCCCGCTTACAATACTCTTTGCCACGGTAAAGGTTGAGTCAAGGACACTGCCTGCACCATTTTTAAAAAACGCCATAATACTGTCCAGTATTTTCTTCCAATCTATTTCTATGTCACTTATCCATGCTGCAATTTCTTTGTTATTATTAAACAGTTCTTCCCCCCAGCTCTGTACTTTTAGTATAAAATCCTGGATGTTGCTGCCCAAAAGTATAATAGTGCTGCCCAGTTTTGGGACAACAACAAGAGAGACAACGGCGATGACTCCTATTACGATCAGTATCGTAAGTGTAAGGCTTAAGGGTCTGGCTATTTTTTTTACCCATCTTTTTCCTTTCAGTTTCTGGTGCGGGAACAACTTATGTTCCAGAAAATGCATAGGTACATTCAAAATAAAGGCTATCGCGCCGCCTAAAAGAAATGGAAATATAATTCCAATCATAAATCCCAGTGCACTCAGCACCAGGCTGTATTTCCACAAAGCAACTAGGACAACAATAGTAAATAAAATCAGACTCCTGATTTTTCGCAAATTTTCTCTGTTCAGATTCATATTATACCTGCTTTCTGACACCTATTGTACCCTGATACCTACGGATTGCTCCGCACTTTGTGCTTCCGCAATCCTAAAAACATTCGAAATCTGCCCTGCTCGGGCTTCTTTCTCATGTTTTGCGGGTCCCAAAGTCATGCTTTTTCATGCAAGCATGAAACGCATGACCTTTTGACCCTGGTATCATTCAAATTATAACCAGTAGTTTTCATTTTAACATACAAAAGAAAATAGTTCCATATTTTTGTGGAGCCGCAACTTTATATATATTTTATGGGTATAACTTTATCAGAATTTTTTAAAGTAACGAGATTGTCATACAAGCATATCACGCCGCCCGGACCTCTTTTTACTGCCGGAATTTTATCAAGTAGATCAAAGACAGCAATATCTTTCTTTTGCGGATCTGCATGTTTTTTCATTTCAAGGGGATAGAGTATCCCCTTGTTTTCAATGAGCAAGTCAATTTCATTCATGTCTTTATCACGGTAAAAATATAGAGTAGGCTCCAGGACTCCCTTATTGCAATAACTCTTTATAATTTCCGCAATCACAAAGCTTTCAAAAAAGGCAGCTGTCATAAACCGCAGAAATTTCACTTCATCAGCCACCTGAGTCAATTCCCTGATATCACGCTCAATATAAGTTTTTACATAAGCACCGTAAAACATCTTACAAACATTTAACCTTAGTGGGTTTCTCCCATAACAGCACTGATGTCTTCTGTATTCTCCAGCACGGCTTCCACCCCATACTCCAGCGCCTGTGCGATCATTTCCGCCGACATGCTCGGTGTGCCGTCAGGCAGTTCTGTAACCTGTTCCGGCAGGTAAGGAACATGGATGAACCCGCCTCTTACATCATGGTATTTCTTATCAATCATGTAAAGCAGCCGATACATGATGTCGTTGCACACAAAGGTTCCTGCCGTGTAAGAAACTTTCGCGGGAATCCCATGTTCACGCATCTTCTGTACCATCGCCTTTACTGGGAGGCTTGCGAAATATCCTGTCTCACCGTCGCTGTGAATTGGCTCATCAAAAGGCTGCTGCCCTTCATTGTCGGGTATCCTGGCTTCCATCAGGTTGATTGCCACTTTCTCCACCGACATACAGGAACGTCCTCCGGCCTGCCCCACACAGATTACAATATCCGGTTTGTGCTCCTCAATTCCGGCCTCCAGCACTTTACCTTCTTTTTTAAACACCGTGGGGATTTCCTGCTTAATAATCTCCGCACCCTTTATGCTGTCCGGCAATAATTTTACAGCCTCATATGCCGGATTAACGCTTGCACCCCCAAAGGGATCAAATCCTGTAACTAATATTTTCATTGTACTACTCCTTCCTGATGTACTGTCTCGTTAACAGTGCACTAGTAAACTTCCGGCTCGGGAATAATAATCTTTCCTCTCTCCATAATCTTCCGGTTGTCCACAAAAATATCCGGTCTCCTCGCTATGATATCAAAATGGCCGTTTGCCTCATGTATGCCGCCCAATGCAATGTTCCTCCCCACACCTACGTGGAATGTGCCGTAGGAAGACTCATCCTCGATATAGCACTTTCCCCTGCATTTTGAGTAGGAATTTAGGCCGATACCTAATTCTGATGCCACATATATTCCGGGGTCGTGGAAATCTTCCATATAATCTTTCAGCTTCTTCCCACTGGCCGTCATTTCTATATCAAATATGCGCCCTTTTTCCAGATACACTTTAAACGGTTCTTCCACCTTTCCTATATATCCCAGAGAGCCATCCACCGCCATAACCCCCTTGGTCCTTGTCTCCTCTATCGGAACATATACTTCAATGCTGGCGGACGAGAACCCATGTCCATCTTTAACAACACCATTAAAAAACCCGGCACTGCGATTCATTTTGTAAAACTTAAGGTTGGTTCCAAGCTTTGTCGTTACCCGTATGACAGAAGAAGAATTCAGGTATTTCATGATTACTCCTGCCATCATCTTGCTCTTTTTTGTATCCATGGTCATAAAACGATAGGACAGCATAGAGCGCCCGTCATTGGTAGATAACGGCAGGGATAAGAATTTACTTCCCCTTTTTATAGTACGTTTTACTGCTTTTGTAGTCACCAGTGAATATTCTGT
>ENA-UOOM01001916-UOOM01001916.1-fermentation-metagenome-genome-assembly--contig:-NODE-1916-length-18640-cov-6.983051_pt1 | contig 18640 bp, 19 predicted proteins | sample MGYA00245781_ERZ724031 | MGnify/ENA primary metagenome ERZ724031 (study PRJEB28704, sample SAMN03018317) | fermentation metagenome | biome: anthropogenic terrestrial biome; feature: soil; material... | reverse complement strand
AAAAGCATTTTGCTCGAGAGCATTTTTATTTAAAGGTTATTATAGTTCAGGGGGAGTAATGATGGACGTAAAGGATATCTGTGTGTTTGGCGATTCTATTACAAAAGGGGTTGTTTTGCACCCAATTACATGTCATTATGAGATCATTAAGACTAATATCGGGCAGTTTTTGGGACTCAATAAAACGCGGATTCAGAACTATTCCATGTTCGGCTGCACGGTTTCCAAAGCGCTCTCTCTAGTTCAGAAACGTTCGAATGAACTCCGGAACTACCAGCATGTTTTTCTGGAACTGGGAGGCAACGACTGCAATTTTGTGTGGGGCGAAATTGCTGAGGACCCCGGCAAAGAGCATCTACCCAAAACACCGCTTGTTAAGTTTAAGGAGCTCTACCGACAGGTCGTCAGCGAAATCCGCAGCAATGGCAGCAATCCCATCATCCTGACACTGCCGCCGTTAGAGCCAAACCGATTCTTCACTTGGGTCTCTAAAGGGATTAATGGTGATAACATATTAAACTGGCTGGGCGATGTCGACATGATTTATCGTTGGCAGGAAATGTACAATATTGAGGTTATGAAACTAGCCGCAACCATGGATGTTCCCATGATTGATATCCGCAGCGCTTTCCTGACGAAGAATCATTATCAGGATTTGATCTGTGCCGATGGCATTCATCCCACTAACGAAGGATATAATCTAATTTATCAGACGATCAGCGAACAATACCCGAATTAGACTACTGTGACAGTATAGATAGGGCCCCAATTAAATTACCACCTATAAGGAAGGGAGAAAAACATGAGCAAATTTGTCCTGACCGCCTCCTCCACAGTTGATCTGCCCTTAGAGTATTTTGAGAAACAAAAAATCCCCTATGTCTGTTTTCACTATATGATGGATGGCATCGAATATCCGGATGACCTGGGACAGACCATATCTTTTGAAGATTTTTATCGCAAGATTGAGGCTGGTGCCATGCCCACTACTTCTCAGGTATCTGTGGGGCAGTTTATCGATTTCTGCGAGCCTTTTCTTAAAGAAGGTTTGGATATAGTACATATTGCGCTGTCCTCCGGCTTGTCTGGCTCCTTCGATTCCGCAATGACCGCTAAAGATCAGCTTGCCGAAAAATATCCGGACCGCCAGATCTATGTTGTTGATTCTCTGGGCGCTTCCTCAGGATCCGGATTGCTGCTTGATATGGCAGCTGATTTACGTGACAATGGTGCAAACGCTGCCGAGATTTATACTTGGCTGGAAAACAATAAACTCAAAATCCACCATTGGTTCTTTACCACCGATCTGTCCCACTTTAAGCGTGGTGGCCGCATCTCTGCCACGGCTGCATTCATGGGCACTCTACTGGGTATTTGCCCGCTGATGAATATGAGCTATGATGGCAAACTCATTCCCCGCCACAAGATTCGCAGCAAGAAAAAGGTCATCGAAGAGACTGTAAATATGATGGTACTCCACGCTGAAAACGGCACAGACTATTCCGGCAAGTGCTTTATTTCCCAATCGGTTTGTCTTGAAGATGCCCGCAGCGTAGCTAGCCTGGTGGAGGCGAAATTCCCCAAACTGAACGGCCCGGTGATGATCAATAGTATCGGTACAGTCATCGGTTCCCATACTGGCCCCGGAACGGTCGCTCTTTTCTTTGTCGGTGATCAGCGAGTAGATTAATATTTCTTCTGTCCGTGAAGGATTATCCCGACAGAAACAGTATTAATAAGCTGGCATCATTACCCAGCGCCAAGCAAGGACTGACATTATGAAAGGAGCACTACATTACTATGTCCAAGATTATCCCATTCCGCGGTTTGCGTCCGGCAGCCGACCTGGTAACAAAAATCGCTTCTCTGCCTTACGACGTAATGGATACTGAAGAAGCCCGCAAAATGGTCGAAGGTAATCCAAAGAGTTTCTTGCATGTCACCAGATCTGAGGTCGACCTTGATCCCAACATTGATCCCTACAATATGCAAGTGTATGAAAAAGCCCGCCAGACCCTTGATCAATTCATCAAAGATGGCATCATGATCCAGGATCCCAAACCTTGTTTTTATGTTTATAAGCAAAAAATGGGCAATCATGTTCAGGTCGGTCTGGTAGCCGGTGCCTCGGTTGATGAGTATCAGGCCGGAACCATTAAGAAACACGAGCTGACCCGTGCCGATAAAGAACTGGATCGTACCAACCATGTTAATATCACCGGCGCCCAAACCGGGCCGGTATTCCTGACCTATCGTGCCGTGACAGCCATTAATCATATCATGGAAAAAGTCATGGAGCAAAAGCCAGTCTATGACTTTGTAGCTGAAGATGGCATCGGGCATACCTTATACGTGGTCAATGATGATAATACCATCAAAGCTATTGAAAACGAATTTGCCAAACTGAATGTACTTTATATTGCCGATGGTCATCACCGTTCCGCTTCCGCTTCTGCGGTGCGTGAATTACGAAAAAAAGAGAATCCGAACCATACCGGCAATGAGAATTACAACTATTTCTTAGCTGTGATCTTCCCCCATGATATGATGCAAATCATGGATTATAACCGGGTTGTTAAAGATTTGAACGGCTTAAGCACAGAAGAGTTCTTGAAGCGTGCCGGGCAGGTCTTCACCATTGAACGATTGCCGCAAGGCAGCGCCCCTGCCAAGCCAACGCAGCGGCATCATTTTGGCATGTATCTGCAGGGTAGCTGGTACCGCATAACTGCCAAACCTGGTACTTTCGATGAAAAAGACCCTGTGGCAGCACTGGATGTCAGTATTCTGCAAGAAAACTTGCTTAGTCCGGTGCTGGCAATTGGCAATCCCAGAACCGACAAGCGCATCAACTTTGTCGGCGGGATTCGGGGTATGAAAGAACTTGAAAAACGCGTTGACCAGGATGGCTATGCCGTGGCATTCGCGTTTTACCCGACTGCGATTGAAGAACTAATGGCTATCGCTGACGCCGGAAAGATCATGCCACCCAAGAGCACATGGTTTGAACCCAAACTGCGTGATGCAATGGTCGTTCATAAACTCTAAGCTCTGAGGAGCTATAACCCGGATCCCGTCAATCATAAAGGGAAAACAAGAACGCCAGAGAAAACAAAAACGCCCGGATCGCATGAAGAATGCGACCCGGGCGTTTGCTGTCTGTGATCCAGGGCAACAGGATTCAATCCCTTTTCGCGCCCCAAAATCAGATGCGCTTAACGCTTAATAAGTGGTTCCCAGAATGTCATTAATCTGGTCTAGCAGTTCTTTAACATCTGCCACCGTAAAATCAGCCATGTGGGCAATGCGGAATGTTTTCTCTTTCAATTGAGCGCCGTAACCGTTAGAGAGATGGTATCCGCGATTGCCAAGTTCCTTATTCAGATCAGCCACGCTGATCCCTTTAGTATTGGCGATAGTGGTAAGAGTGATTGACTGATAATGCTCATCGCCAAACAGAGCAAAGTTCTTCTTAGCCCAGGCTTTGGTGAAATCAGACATTTCCTTATGACGGGCGAAGCGCTTATCCAAACCTTCGTTCATCATTTTCTCCAGTTGGAAATCAAGGCCGTACATCAAGGAGACGGCTGGTGTCGCCGGGGTTTGGTTCTTATCATGGTACTTCTTCATTTCGATGAAGTCAAAGTAATAGCCGCGACCTTTCACAGTAGCGCAGCGATCAAGAGCAGCCTGACTGACGGAACAGACTGCCAGCCCCGGAGGAAGTCCGAAAGCTTTCTGAGTGCTTGCCAGACAGACGTCAAGGCCCCATGCATCTACTTCGATTTTGACCCCGGTCATTGCGGAGACAGCGTCTACGGCAATGAGCACGCCGGGGTATTTCTTGACTACCGCAGCTAACTCTTTGACGGGGTTCATAATACCGGTGGAGGTTTCGTTCAGGCAAACTGTGACGAGATCATAATCGCCGCTCTTCAGTTTGGCATCCAGTAATTCCGGTGTGATTGCCTGACCCCACTCTACTGACAGATTATCGGCGGGCAGACCGCAATCAAGGGCGATCTTATGCCAACGCTCGGAGAATGCACCGTTAACGCAGCTGAGAATGCGTTTAGCGCAGAGATTCCGCAGCGTACCTTCCATAACGCCGGTAGCAGAAGAAGTGAAAACAAACACCGGGTTCTCAGTATAGAGCACTTTTTTCAGTTTGGTCTGGATGGAAGCGTATAAAGCGTCAAATTCCTTCATGCGGTGTCCGATCATGGGCTTCGCCATTGATTGGATGGTATCTTGGCTCATCTCAACCGGACCGGGTATGTAGAGCTTCTTATGCATGATAAGTTCCCCTTTCATTTGACTTGATTGTTTACTTCCTGGACCACGCGATCAGGATGTCGGCCAGTTCTTCCCCAATACGATCCTGTGCTTCTTTCGTTGCGGCACCAATGTGCGGAGTAAGAATCACGTTGGGATGATCAATAAGAGGCCAGTTTTCGGTCGGTTCTTTTTCGAACACGTCCAGAGCGGCAGCTTTCACAGTGCCGTTTTCCAGTGCGGCCAGTAATGCTTTCTCACAGACAACGCCGCCTCTGGCTGCATTGATGATAGTGACACCTTTTTTCATCATACCGAACTGCTTCTCACCCAAGATTGCGCCATCCTTGGAGGCCGGGATATGCAGGGTGATATAGTCCGCATTACTGACCAATTCATCCATAGAAACCATTTTGATGTTCGGATCGTCAACTTTGGTGATAAACGCATCGAAGGCCAGGACGGTCATGCCGAGAGCGTGCGCTCTTTTGGCCACTTCGCGCCCGATTCTCCCAATGCCGATAATACCAAGGGTTTTTCCAAGAAGCTCGGTGCCGGAGAAACGCTTTTTCTCCCACTTGTGTTCTTTCGTCGATGCAGTTGCTTGAGGAATCTGGCGGGCGCAAGCAAACATCAGCCCGATAGCAAGCTCAGCCACTGAAGCCGAACTGGCTGCCGGAGTGTTTTTGACTTCGACGCCAGCTGCTTTAGCAGCCTCGACATCAATATTGTCAACGCCAACGCCGCCGCGCACGACAACTTTGAGGTTTTTAGCAGCCTGAATCACATCTTTTTTGACCTTAGTTGCACTTCTGACGACCATCGCGTCGTAATCGCCGACTACGGCAAGTAATTCCTCTGGCGCCATCCCTGTCTTTTCGTCGACATCCAGTCCGGCTTGACGCATCTTGGCCAGTGCTGTAGCTGAAACGGAGTCGCATACCAAAACCCGCAAAACAAACCCCTCCCAATAAATTATAATCCGGGGGCAACTAGCTATACTTTAATAATGATGCCAATTTGCCCCATATCGAGTATACGACATCCTGTATACAAAGTCAATTAAGCAACGGGCGCAATCCCGGGTGAGTCATACGGTTATATGACACTGGCAAATGGGAATAATGAAATGGTTGACGTTTCATGTTGAGCACAAGGAAATGTCAGACGTCTCTAGTCGGGGAGGCATGCAATCATTGAAGGAATTCAAGACGGTCGCCATCCTCTGCACCGTACCGTTCATTATGGTGTTGGGCAATTCCATGCTGATTCCGGTGCTGCCGACAATCCAACATCAACTATCGATCGGAGCATCACAGGCAGGGCTGTTAATCACAATGTTCTCGATTCCAGCTGGGCTTGTGATCCCCTTTGCCGGACTGCTTTCGGATCGTATCGGGCGCAAACCGATCATGGTTCCGGCTCTGATTGTCTATGGCATCGGAGGACTCTTAGCTGGCCTGGCTGCTGTTTTCATTGAAAAGCCGTTTTACTTCCTACTGGCAGCCCGGGTAATCCAGGGCATTGGCGCAGGAGGAACTTATCAGCTTGCCATGGCACTCGTGGGCGACGTCATTCAGGGCAGTGATCGGGCTCAGGCACTTGGTTTGCTGGAAGCATCCAACGGACTGGGCAAAGTAATCAGTCCGCTGGCTGGTGCAGCGCTGGCCTTGATCACCTGGTATACGCCTTTCTTTGTCTATGGTGTGCTGGCGCTGCCTATCGCAATAGCAGTATGGTTAATTGCTAAAGAAGCACCGGTCAAAAAAGAACAGCAGCAATCTTTGCGGGAATACTTCCAAAGCTTTGCGGAAGTGATGCGCGAAAATGCGGCTGTATTGGCAATGACGTTTCTGTCAGGGGCAATCGTGCTATTTGCCCTTTTCGGGATGCTCAGCTATTTCTCAGATATTCTTGAAAAGCGCTTTGGGCTGGAAGTGTTTCAGCGCGGGATGGTATTGGCAATTCCCGTTTTTGTGATGGCAGCGGTCTCTTTTATACTCGGTACGGTCCTGAAATCCCACATGAATAAGTTCCTCAAATGGGCCATTTTCGGCGGTCTAGGCGCACTGGCAGCCGGTATGTTTCTGTTCCCGCTAATGAACAGCATCGTGACGTTCAGCATGGCGGCTGCTCTCATTGGATTGGGAACCGGGTCGGTGCTACCGTCGCTTAACACTCTGGCTACCAGTGTCGCCTCTAAAAAGTCGCGCGGCATTGTAACCTGCTTATATGGCACGGTCCGCTTTTTCGGGGTGGCAATCGGACCGCCTTTGTTTGGGAATTGCCTCAAAAGTGAGCTTAACGAGCGGACTGTTTTCTGGATCACTGCCGCCGTCGCCCTCATCATCGGATTATGTGCGGCATTCTTGGTTAACCCTCAGGATGCTTTGCCGGACGCGATTAAATCGAATAAGGAATGATGAAAGAGAGACGGTCCCTGCCCCTGCAGCCTGACCGTCTCCACTTTCTTTGTGCGCACAACGCACTTTCTTTAATAACTTAGTGATCAGTAATTAGTATTCCTTGGACTGCTCCTCGCCGTGCAACACGCGCAGTGCTCCCCAGGCGAGTGCTTCGACTTCAAATTCGCCAGGCATCAGGAAGAATTCCGCAATCCAGTCCACCCGTTCGCGAATCCAGTTTACCAGGATTTCCGAGCGGGCCATACCGCCGGTAATGACAATACCATCGACATCCCCTTTCAGTACGGACGCCATGCCAGCAATTTCCTTAGCGATCTGATACGCCATGGCCTCGTAGTAGAGATGCGCTTTCTCGTCACCGGCGTTAATGCGGCGCTCGACTTCGCGAGCATCGTTGGTGCCCAGGTGCGCCACCAGGCCACCGCCGCCGACTAATTTCTTATAAATCTGCTTCTCATCATTAATTTTAAAGACCATTCTCCGGTAAGGTCCGAGTGGCAAGGTGCCGCAGCGTTCCGGAGAAAATGGTCCATCGCCATCGGTGGCATTATTGACGTCAATGGCGCGTCCGCGTTTATGTGCTCCAACACTGACACCGCCGCCCAGATGCACGACGATCAGGTTGATTTCCTCGTACTTCTTGCCCAACTGCTCGGTGGCCACTTTGCGCGCCATCGCCTTTTGATTGAGCGCATGAAAAACAGATGTACGCGTAATTTCGGGAAGCCCGGTAATGCGTGCCAAAGGTTCCATTTCATCAACGGAGACTGGATCGGCAATAAATGAGGGAATGCCCAGTTCATCGCCGAGATCCCGCGCCAGTAAGCCCCCGAGGTTGCTGGCATGCATACCACCATTATAGCCAGTCTTCAGGTCCGCAACCAAAGCGTCATTAACATGATACACGCCGCTCTCAATCGGTTTGACAACCCCGCCCCGCCCTGCTATAGCTGAGAGTGTTTTCAGATCGAAATTCCTGGCCTTCAAAGCTTTGAGAATAGCTTCTTTACGAAAATCATACTGCGCAATTACGCCGCCATAGGGAGCCAATTCTTCCACACTGTGCTGCAAAGACTCCTTAAATAGCGGCTCTTCATCTTCAAAAACGGCAATCTTGGTCGACGTCGAACCTGGATTAATTACGAGAACGCGGTATTTATCCATTTTCACACGAACCCCTCGCCTTATTTTTTACGGGCAGCCATCAAAACGGCGACTGCCATTGAGTTAAGCTTGGATTCCGGAGTATCGGCACGCGAAGTAAGGACAATCGGAGTACGTGCGCCCACAATTACCCCAGCGGATTTAACATTGCCGAAATAAACCATCGCCTTATAAATCACATTTCCAGACTCGATTTCCGGGACCATTAAAATATCCGCTTGACCGGCTGCGGGTGAGCTAATCCCTTTGTGGCGCGAGGCTTCCACTGAAACCGCGTTATCGAGCGCCAAGGGGCCATCGACAGCACAACCTTTGAACTGTCCGCGCTGTGACATCATTGTCAGTGCAGCGGCGTCGAGCGTGGCTGGCATATCTGGATTAACAACTTCCACAGCTGCCAGGCAGGCTACTTTTGGCTGCGGATTATCGAGCAAATGCGCCATATCAACGGCATTATTGATAATATCTACCTTTTGAACCAGCGTCGGCGCGATATTCATACCACCGTCCGTCAAATAGAATAAGCGGTCATAGCCTTCAGCTTGAAGCAGTCCCACATGACTGAGCAGCCGTCCGGTTCTCAAACCATGTTCTTTGTCGAGTACTGCCCGCAACAGATCTGCGGTTGCAACCAGGCCCTTCATCAGCAGATGGGCCTCTCCGGATGATACCATGGTAACCGCTTTACGGGCTGCCAAAACCCCGTCTGGCTCGTGCACAACCTCAATCCCGGACGTGCTGAGATTGAAGTCGAGCTCGGCGGCTATCTGTCGGATTTTGGCCTCATCTCCGACTAATACCGCACCAGCCAGTTTTCGATCGACCGCCATTTTAACTGCTGTCAGAACATCCTTATCTGCGGCTGCTGCGACCGCTAGACGTCTGGGCTGTTCCTTTAAGATGGCGTCATGAATTTCGGAAAAACTACGAATCACAAGAACCAATCCTCCTCTTTAGTTGCAGTGCAAAATCAGTCGCGCTTCACAGGTCGCCGCAATGTTCCATAGCGGCTCCGCATAATGCGCATTTTGCGTTCCAGCCGACCAACCTTCTCTTTCAGCTGCGCGATTTCTTTTTCTGCTGCGACAGTTTTTGCTTGAAAATCACTGCGCCAGAGCAAACCAAAACCCCAGGTGAAAAAGAACAAAAAGATGATGAAATCACTGAACTTGAAGTTCTCTTTGAAGATGCACACGAGCAGCGAACCTACTGATAGTACTAGAAAAATGAGTCCCAGATAATAATTGGAAGAACGTTTGTCAGTCTGTTCCAACTGGATGCGCCCCTTTCTACAACCAAATGAATATACGCCGTCCCGGCAACTTCTCCTGCCCTGTTATGCATGCTCATCCGCATCATCCGCGACATCCGCATCATCCGCGACACTATCACTAGCGCCGGCATCAGAATCCCGCTCACGCAGGATTTCTTCCTGAAGCCACTTGTCAATGCCCGGCAAATCGGAAAGCTCTTTGAGACCAAAATATTTGAGAAACGCACGCGTCGTACCATATAGAATTGGCCTTCCGGGTGTGTCTTTGCGCCCCGCTTCGCGAATAAGATCCTTTTCAAGCAGCGTATTAAGCGCGCTATCCACGCGCACCCCGCGCAAAACCTCAATTTCCGCACGCGTGATGGGCTGTTTATAAGCTATAATCGCCAAAGTCTCCATCGCAGCCTGGGAAAGTCCAGTTGACCTGGGATTTTTCTGCAGTTTTTCGACATACGGGGCGCAGTAAGGATGTGTGCAAATTTGATATCCTTTGGCGACTTCGATCATCTGCAAACCCCGGTGCCCTTTTTGATAATCCTCGCTTAAATCGGCCAGGATTTGCTGTACGGTATGCCTGGTCAGACCGGTCAATTCGCATAGCTGGGGTACACCGATTGGCTCTGGCGCTGCAAAAATTAACGCCTCGATAACAGCTCTGGCCTGTAAAAGATTCATCCGGTTGCACCTTCTTCCGCTGCAGCAGTGATCAAAATCTCACCGAACGTCACGTCTTGCGATACCCGCACTTTGCGAAGGCGCATCAGTTCTAACAGGGCCATAAAGCCTGTGACAAGCGCCGTTCTTGAGTTGCTTTTGCCAAACAGATCTCTAAATTTAATCCGTCCGCAGACAGCCAAGCTTGCCGTAATTTCTTGCATCCGCTGCCGCATGCTGATTTCTTCCTTTGGAACAGCGGCCGGTTCCTCTTCCGGAGCCAAAGAATCCAACACATTTTTGAAGGCTGCCAGCAGGTCCCAGACACTAATGCCTTTTAGCGGGTTATCGTCAATTACCAGACGATCGGCAGTTTCCCCAACCGGACGGACAAAAACCCGCGCAAATTCCTCTTCGCGGGCCCGCAAATCCATGGCAAGTTCCTTATACTTTTTATATTCGACCAGTTTTTCGACTAATTCCTGCCGCGGATCTTCTTCCTCTGCGGAATCGGCTTCCTCTTCGCAAACTACCGGTTTTGGCAGTAACATGCGCGCTTTAATCTGAATCAGCGTCGCTGCCATAACCATAAAATCGCTGGCAACATGTAGATTAAGCAGCTGCATAGTGCTAATATACTCCAGAAATTCAGCCGTAATCCTGGCGATAGGAATATCGTAAATATCGAGCTCATCACGTTCGATTAGGTGCAGCAGCAGGTCAAAAGGCCCTTCGAAAACGTCAAGGTGTACCAAATAGCTCATCGTGCGGAGATCACGCCCGCCGTTGTTTTCATGATCGGCCTCCATCTTCAGGATTTCGCATCCGCTTCCTGCAAAATTCTCAGTTCTTCAGGATCACTATTCTGCGGCTCATCATGGTGACGCCGGATCAGATCGGCGATTTCGGGACACACACCCGTTGATAAAGCCATATATGCCCCTCGGGCAGGGTGGATCAGGTCAACATACAAGGCGTACTGGAGTTTGTTGCCGCCCCGATCTGCGTGTTTGCGGCGATAATCAGGAAAAACGCGACGAATAAAGCTTACGCATAACCTCGTAGGCAAACCAGCATCGCCCTTCACTTTTCCGACATCATGCAATAGAGCTGCCTTAATTAACGTCAGCAGCCGGATTTTGGTTTCCGCGCCGCCACCAATGCTGGCACCTGAGGCAGTGTCCAGACCTGTGCCCGCGCCGGTGCCGGTGCCGGTGCCCGCGCCTGTGCCGGCGAAATGCTCCAGAATTAGCTTGGCGGTATTGACAGTATGATACTGATCCCATAGTGCCATCTGATTAAATAGCACTAACTCATTGTCATCCAGGAAACGTTCTGTAAAAGAGCGGTGTTGAATGTCAAGTCCCTTGCGGGCACTCCTCACAATCCGGAGTAACACGTTCCACAAGGGTTTTCACTCCCTTCCAAACGATACGCTAGATTGCCAGACCGGTAATCAGCGAGAACAGGAAATCCCGCGGCACGCCGATTAGGACTGTAAAAAGACCAGGCAGCACCAGGACCAGCCCGAAAAGAATGACCATCCCGTAAGATTCCAGCTGACGATAGATATTATAAGCTTTGCCCTTCAGAAAATAACGCAATATTCGCGAACCATCCAGCGGCGGTATCGGCAGCAAATTGAAAAATGCCAGCGACAAATTAATCAGTGTGCCAAGCTGCAGGAAAACGGCCAAACCGGGGGATATCATATAATTGGCCACGATCATAAAGCGCAATATCAGGCCGAAGAAGACTGCCAGCAAGATATTGCTCAACGGGCCGGCGACGGCGACCAACACCATATCACGAGCCGGCTTCTTAAAATTTCTGGGATCAACTCCAACTGGACGGGCCCATCCGATCCCAAAACCGGTAATCATTGTTATAATGATCATGATAGCGCCAAAAATGTCAAAATGTGCGAGAGGATTTAGTGTCAATCGCCCTTCCCAGCGGGGTGTTGGGTCACCAAGGGCCGTGGCTGTGATGGCGTGCGCAAATTCGTGCAGCACCAAACTGGGTATGAATATGGCCAACATTAGTACCATTTGCGTAAGATCCATGAAAAGCCTCCATTAAATACTGTGTGCGACACTTTAAAGGCCCCCCGTTAGGGAGGCCCGTGCGGTCTTTAGTAGATATACTCCAAATCCGGTGGCTTTTCCTGCCACTCCCTCAAAACTGAACCGCCTTTTTCAGACAGCGGCGCTAGAGACCCACAACGTGCTCCTGCCGAGCGCAAAAACGTTCCGGAACTATATCGGATTTCAGCAAATCGGCGTAGGTCTCTCTTTTTATGATCAAATCGGCTCCGGCATGATTGGCCATGACAACCGCTGGTCTGGGAATACGGTTATAGTTACTGGCCATGGAATACTGATATGCACCAGCCGAAAAAACAGCCACCAAATCACCACGTTGAACTGGTCCCAGTTCAATGTCTTTTGCCAATAAGTCGCCGGATTCACAGCATTTGCCAGCTATGGTAACCGTCTGCCGGAGATCGCTGCGGACTCGATTGGCGACTACGGCTTCATACTGCGAATTGTAGAGCGCGACTCGCGGATTATCAGACATGCCGCCGTCCACCGCCACATAAGTGCGGGCCCCAGGTATATTCTTAACCACACCGACGCGGTAGACGGCTAGTCCAGCCTCGCCAACGATTGAACGCCCGGGCTCCAGAATCAAGTATGGCAATTCCCACCCTTTGTCCTGAAAAACCTGCTTCACTGCTGATGACATCAAAGCGACCGCCACGTTAATCTCCATTTTTTGATCGTTATCGGTGTAGCGGATTCCCAGCCCGCCGCCGAGATCCAATTCTGCGGGAAAATAGCCGGTTGCCAGATTTACCTGTTTGATAAAAGCAGCCATGGCATTCACAGCCGTCCGATAGGCATCCAGTTCAAAAATCTGCGATCCGATATGGCAATGAAACCCTGCGAGCTGAAGATTGGTGGAGGCGAGGATGCTGTCGACTGCGGCCAGAGCCATCCCGTCAGTGGCACCCAGGCCGAATTTGCAGTCCGTAATTCCGGTTTGAACATATTCATGGGTATGCGCTTCCACACCCGGATTTACGCGCACGAGCACATCTGGTCTGCGGCGCATCCGGCCGGCCAGATCATCCAAAACCTCAATTTCGGTCAAACTGTCAATCACGAAACGACCCACTCCGTAATGCAGCGCGGCTGTCATTTCATCGACAGACTTGTTATTACCGTTAAAGATAATATCTTGCGGATCCGCGCCAGCCCATAAGGCGGTGGCCAATTCTCCACCGGAGACCACGTCCAGCCCGAGACCTTCTTGGGCGATTAGCTGCGCCATTGCCTGCGTAAAAAAGGCTTTCGCGGCATAATAGATGCGCCCTTTCGCAGGCGGATAGGTTTCTGCAAGACTGTTGCGATAAGCACGCGCATTAGCCCTGAGCAGTTCTTCGTCGTAAATATACAACGGTGTTCCAAATTGCTCTGCCAGCCTAACCACGTCTTGCCCAGCAAAAACTAAATGATTCCGCTCATTAACCAGAACACTTGACATTAAAACAGCCCTCCCAATTTGGATCTTTATCCATTGGAAAGGCAAAAAATAATGCCCGGTAACCCGGGCATACTCCGGTACCTCTCCTCAGGACGAGATAGCTCTCCACGGACGATTTTGAGGTTATCGTGCGTGACAGTCCCGGACCTGTTCGACCCGGACCCAGCTCAACCGCTTAGGAGACGGTTGGCTTCGGCGATGTTCCCTTTCCCCGATTTCACAGGTTCCCTAACCTCAACCCGGGTAATATTGTTCACCGCGCCTCTACCTCAACTTCCGAGGAAGATGAGGTACTTATGTTTTTCATTAGTCTAGCATAAGGATTTTGCCCTGTCAATGTAAGTATTTTCTGCCGCGTTATTCGCAGCAGCGGTCACCGCTTTGCCAGGGACCACGCCGTCAGAATCCCACTTTCCGCAGCGCCCTCCCCAATTGGCGAGTAGACCGCTGTCATCAGTGAGCCGCACGATTTCGCACATGTTCGGACAGCCAGTGCATTCAAATGATGAGGTGATATAATGGCGATCCGCAATCGTGAATCCCCGGAAACTGCTGGGCCGGGGGTTCTCAAGCATTTCCTCCCGCGCCAGTAGTGCGGAGCCAATTGCGCCCATCACACTAAAGTGCTCGGGGATAATGAGCTTAACCTCCAGCTGCTTTTCAAAGGCCGCTCTGATACCAGCGTTCGCAGCCACGCCTCCCTGAAATAAGACCGGTTCCCGGATTTCTTTGCCCTTGCCGACATTGGCCAGGTAATTGCGCACCAGCGATTCGCAGAGCCCGGCCGTAATATCCTCGATTGAATGACCGACTTGCTGCTTATGGATCATATCTGATTCGGCGAAGACAGTACACCGACCGGCAATACGCACGGGATTCTCAGATTTGAGCGCCAGTCCGCCAAAGTCGTTGATGGCAACGCCCAGCCGGGATGCCTGCTGGTCAAGAAATGATCCGGTTCCGGCAGCACAAACCGTGTTCATGGCAAAATCACTGACCACGCCATTGCGGATCACGATAATCTTCGAGTCCTGGCCGCCAATTTCGAGAACGGTCTGTACTTCCGGATGACAATACATGGCGGCTACGGCGTGCGCGGTGATCTCATTTTTAACCAGATCCGCCCCGGAAAGGACCCCGGTCAGGCGCCGTCCACTACCGGTGCATCCCACTCCGAGAACCTCTAAATCTTGAAATTGCTCCATTATTGAGCGTAGTCCGTTTTGGATAGCCGCTATCGGCTGCCCATGCGTGCGCAGATATAGGTTGTGCTGCATCTGACCTGTTTCCGACAGAATTACAATGTTCGTGCTGACTGACCCTACGTCTATTCCCAGATACCCCTGCACTTGCTTTCGTACCTTCCCCTCTTGATTCAGCTTGGTGTCGCTTGGGCCAGTGTGCCCAGGCGCTATGATCCGCCCGCCCCCCGCCGGCCGGCCCCGCCTGTGCGCTTAAGCGCGCCCGGTGCGGCGCCGTTTGACCATATCGGTGAATGCTTCCAAGCGCGTGATGATTCCGGCCTCGGCAGAATGCTCGTCCACAACCAAGGTCATGATTGGCACATCGAAGTCCGCACTCACTTTAGGCAGGATGCTTTGTGCCACAATTTCCGGCATACATGTAAAGGGTGCTACATGAATAATGCCGTCCACGCGATTATTAGCATAATTGACCGAATCAGCCACACTTTCCAGTCCGTGCCCGCCAACAAAATGCGGCAGATAAGGGCCAGCCAGCAAGCGCGCCTTTTTTTGCATGTCAAAACGCAGCAGGCTGTAAAATTGCCCACGCAGCCAATCAGACAGAAAAGAGGAGCGTCTAACTAATACGCCCATTTCACCGAGCAATCGTTCCAGCTGCCTGTTAGCAAAAGGCTCGAGCATCACATAGATTTCGCCCACCAGTCCGATTACAACTGGCTGGCGCTGCAGATCGACCGGTACTTGCTGAAAAAGTGTGCCTATTTCTTCTAAAAGCAGGGGCAGATTTTGGCGGTGCTTAGTTTGGCGTAGTTTGGCAATTGCTTTGCTGCGCGCTGCTGTGGCGGAGCCGCGTACCGTTTCGAAAGCGCGCACTTGATGCGTCATTTTTTCAATATCGTCGACAATCTGAGCCTTCGCCCACGCCAATCTAGCCGCCGCGAGTGTTTCTGACAAACTGACCTTGGTAAGCAGGGGCTTAAAACGCTGCCACGCCAAAGATAGCTGTCCTTTAGGCGGTTCCAGGACCATCATATCGAAGTCGTAGCCAGCGTCTTTCAAAATCTCGCGCTGAACTTCAGCATAGTAGCCAAAGCGACATGGACCAACCCCTCCGCCCATCAGAATAACATCGGCCCCGTTTTCCATGGCTTCAATATAATTGCCCAGATTGATCTTTAGCGGCAAACAGGCAGTCTCTGGCGCGCCGTGCTGTCCCAGTTCAATTGTCCTTTCAGTGATGGGTGGTGGTACAATCACCTCGTGGCCAAGGCCTTCCAGCAGAGATTCCACAGCCACATACATGGTTCCCATATGCGGGAAAGTACATCTCACAAGCGGCCCCTCCTGGTTAGCATTTCTCCGAAAGCCTCTACTCTGGTCAAAAAGCCGGCTTCTCCAGTATGTTCGTCCAGCACTAAAGAGATGAAGGGGATGCTCAGCCGGCGGGCTTCTCTTTCAACCACTTCGCCAATCATTGAGTCCGGTCCGCAGCCAAAAGCTGCTAAATGCATGACACCTGCGACTTGCTCAGCAGCGAACAGATGCATCGCTGTCCCAACCATGCGGCGTCCCAGACTCCAGAAAATTGCTTTTGAAAGCTTGTCAGCCTCGTACAAAGCATTGCGAGCGGGGACGCTCTCCATAGTAGTCACCCGAAAATGCATTCCGGACAGGCGTGTTTTGAGTCCCAGGTTAAAGCCGCCGTCATGAACGTTATAAGGGTGTCCCAGCAGCAAAATGTTCGGCTTTGGCATGTTGCTGCTGAGCCCAGACTCCCCGGTCCCTCTTCCCTCTGCCTTACCGCCGTTCCTCCTACCGCTTGATCTTTGCCGATCCCGCTCCCGATTATCCCAGCTGTCACGACAATCTAAACTGGCAATCGCCTGATTTGGATCTAATCCAGCCAGTAGCATCTGTTCATATTCCTTTTGCATGGATTGCCCGGCATGAAAAGCTGCCTTAGTCTGACGCGCCGAACCGTCGCCTAGCTGGACAGCCGCATCGCAGGCCGCGCGCCATAAGCCGTTGCTGCCTCTGAGACCATCTTTGCGGGCATCGACTTCCACTTCGATCAGGGGCGGCAATTCAGGCAAGGACGCCCTAATCATTGATGGCAGTCCCATGAATTTCGGACAAATATAGGTCTTCTGTTCCAAGCTGACCAGCCGCGGCAGAAAGACGGCATCGACGCTGTCTTTGAGCGCCAGAGCATGCCCAAAAAAGATCTTTACCGGCAGGCAGGCTTCGCCCACAGTCTTTTCAATACCACTTTCCAGCAGCTTTTTGGTTGTCTGTCCGGAAACGCAGACCTGATGTCCAAAATGCTCCAAAAACCCCTTCCAGAAGGGAAAACAATGATAATAAAGTAACGCTCGTGGATAACCAACTCGCATTTAGTTTGCATCGCTCCCGGCCCTGTTAATTATTTCTCTGATCGCCCTGACCGTAATGTTGGCATGATGATCGGCATGGTTTTGTTTGCCCAAATCGCCAATGCCAATCACGATCGGTACCTGCAATCTATTTAGAACGTCGACTGTATCGCCTTCGATTTTTTGATGATCACTCTGCTCCGGAACCCCGTCCTTATCGACCGGCCCGCTTATCAATTCACCGTTACGGTCTACAGAAGCCACAACCGGCACGCCCTCCACCTTCGCGGTATGCGACGCGACTGCCAAAACTCCCAATAGCTCAATGGAGTCCTCTGTTGCCAACTGCTCGATCAGTTTTTCGCCAGGCCCTTTTCGGCGCGTTCCGGCATCATCCACCATTACCAGTACCGGCTCACCTTCCGCATCATGAATTAACTCGATCAGTGCCGGCGCGTCAATTTCCGAAGGATTCCCTCCCGAAGCTGATATGCACCTCCCGCCAACGCGTCGAGCGGCTTCTTCAACGACATGCTGGGCAACATGATCACCGTCTGTGATCAGGATTACCTGTTTCTTGGTCTTTTGCTGCAATTACGCTCAGCTCCTTTTTCACCGATTCGACCAATTCGCAGAGCAGATCATAACTGCGAATAATTCCGTGCGCTACAATCGGGCGTCCGATCTTTACAAAGTGCAACTGCCGTGAAAGAAACCCGCCAAATTTGGCGAGCCAGCCAATCGCCCCCAGTGTTTCGACGATTAGGAACTCCCGGGAAGGGACCGCCAATATTGCTGCCAGACTCTCGATGGCAGATTGTGCTTGTACCCTGCAGCCATCCAGCCCCACAATATATATTTCACAACCTTCCGTATCACAGCCAACGAACTTGGGGACCCCTAAGTCACTTGCTTCTGAAACATCAAATAGCGGCAGTTTGGTCAATTCCGGCACGGTTGGCGTCTGCTGCGGATCGAGATAGCCAAGATGAATCGCGGAGGCCACAACCGACGAGTGCGCGCGGCCAAAGCACATATATACTACTTTCATTAATACCCCAAATTTTCTTTCGCATTTTTTACGACTGCCGCTATTTTCGCAAATGACTTGATCGATTCTCGGCAATTCAGGCGCAAACCGCTGGGATCCGCCATCGCCAGCTTCTTAGCCAGAAAACAGCGCCAGGCTGGAATCGACTGACAATCGAAAAATAGAAATTGTGCCTCCGATTTAAATAACTGCCTGGTCGCTTCCAAAATCACGCGCTGGATCAGTTCGGCTTTGTTCAGGCAGCCCAGGGTAAACACCGCGTTTTTATACCCGTCAACCCCTGCGAGATATAAACGTCCCGCCGCCCGATCAACGCGTCCGTAATTGGGCAGCGCCAGAAGTTCCCCAATCTTCGGAGGGCGTTCCTCCGATAGATACCCCAAGTGGATCATCGCCGCCATCGGAGAATCAAAGATGCCGTCCCAGCAGTAATAAACAACATTCACGACAATCCCTCCCCAAAGACCGGGCACCTGTTTTATATTCTCCTTCCGGCAGCGGGGATATACTGAGACGCAGGGACACAAGGGGACGGTTCTTCTGTGCTGTTTTTGGACAGCACAAGGGGACGGTTCTTCTGTGCTATCCATGGTTTTGATATACCATGGCACAAAAGAACCGTCCCCTTGTTTCTGAAATTATTAGCACAGAAGAACCGTCCCCTTGTGCTA
>ENA-UOOM01001913-UOOM01001913.1-fermentation-metagenome-genome-assembly--contig:-NODE-1913-length-18657-cov-9.867004_pt1 | contig 18657 bp, 30 predicted proteins | sample MGYA00245781_ERZ724031 | MGnify/ENA primary metagenome ERZ724031 (study PRJEB28704, sample SAMN03018317) | fermentation metagenome | biome: anthropogenic terrestrial biome; feature: soil; material... | reverse complement strand
ACCTCAAATCTTTCTATAACACATTGTGGATTCATTCGACCTTGCCACCAGTTAATTCTTAACTTGCACGTTAGATTAATAATTAGGTCGGCATTTGCCCCGATATATAATAATTTTTCTTGGTCATCGTGTGATATGAAGAATTTGATATAATCTATTCCATTCACATTGAATTTTATAGTCGTTTTATTCTTACCTATAACTCGTATATTGTTAGAGTTTATTTGTATGTTATGTATATAAAACAATGGTTCTGATATTCCCTCACCCCACAAGTCATCCATACCATCAAACTCGGTAAATAACCTATTAGGGATAGCATTTGGCGTATAGGATTGTACCACATCTATTGGAGCTTCATCTATATCAAACGCTTCACATTTATCTTTTAATGCCTTCAAATCACTTTCCATAAATCCGACACCAAATGCTTCATTATGCCCAGCACATATGGTCATTAAACCACTATTCTTTAACGGCGTCAACATATCTGTATAAGACCGACAAGAACCAATATATTCGTTGTTATCTTTATGAACCAGTAATACTGGTTTACCGTAATAATCCCTTAATTTATTGGCAACTAACCCAGTATATGGTGTGTCTTTTGTTTCTAATATCATAACTTTATCGTCATTGGGTTTTGTCATTTTTATGATGTCATCATACATCTTCTTAACATATCTTGATTGTTTATCGTGTTGGTTGTTCATTTGCCCTATAACATCATCATAATCGTTCCTGTTGATTACAAAACAATCGAACATGGCTTTTTTCAGTTGTTGATTATCACTACGACACACGCTATTTATCAACGGCGTTACATTCCATACTATATCCGTTGGTGTGATTGGGGAGTTTTTTATTTTCCTCTCGCATAGTTTTTTTAAGAAAGGATTGATTATGTGTTCTAATCCCCATACATTAAATGCACGATTTTCCAAAGACCTCATATCCATAACATCGCTTAGATTCCCTAATGACACTAAGTCTATTAAAGTTTGATAGAAATTATCACCACTATGGTGACAACAATATTCTATGAATTTGAACGTCACTCCCACTCCAGCCAAATCTTTATTAGTTACATTAGGAGACACTTGGTTGTTTATAATCACGGCATAAGGATTATCAACATTCTTTTGATGATGGTCTGTGATTAATATATGGACATCATTATCGAACAGTTCTTTGCATCTATCAACATCATTAGTTCCAGCATCGGGAATCCACAACATTCCGCAATCGTCCTTAATTTCGTTATATACATCATCGGACAATCCGTGTTGTTTGCCTTTATGAAATAGCACCCTTACATTATCTTTGGTATATCCTAAGTGTTTTAGATATAAATATGCTATAACACTACTTGTTACGCCATCTGCATCCGAATCACTAATGATATATATAGCCTTATCAGAATCCGCCATTATTTGGAATAATATATTGAACCCCAACCCCATTTTGTCATAATTTTCACAATCTTCTATATGTTCAAAACTATGGTCGATATATTCGTTTATATCCTGTATACCACATTTATGCAAATATTCTGTTAATGTAACCCTTGAATTTGAGGCGAATAATGTATTAATCTTCACCGTAATATCCCTTCAACATCTTTATAAAATCTTCTTCTTCTATAAAAAATAAATCACTTCTATAATTAGCCATAACATTATTTATCATTTGCATAAATCTTAGGTCGGGATGTTTTTTCCAAACCTTTTCTATATCTTTAAGGAACGGTTCTATTCTTTTAATATCTCTCATTTTGTTTACACCATCTTTCTATTTATTAATAGTTCTGATATAGTTCTCGGCGTGTAATCCATCCACGGCATCATACACCCCACATTTATTGTTTTGCAATAGTTATTAGGATAATTTTCTTTTATATAATCGGTTATTTCGTCCATCATCTTTTGTTCTAATGTTACATGAACGTGTCCATACAACATAACCGCATTAGGGTAGTGGTCGTGATTATAGAATGGCATAGGATAATGTGACATCATTATCATTCTTTTACAATCATTTATCTCTTTATATGATGTTATTTCTACGAAATTAGACTCTGCCTTAACTGGCATCTTTTTAATATCGTGGTTGCCCAAAATCAAATGTTTGTTGCCGTTAAGTTTGTCACAAATATCATTCCAATCATCGGGTTTGGTACTCCAGCAAAAGTCACCTAATATATACACATCATCCTTTTTGCCAACTACATCGTTCCACCTTCTTACCATTTCGCCTTCCATTTCTATCATATCCAAAAAAGGGCGGTTATCTAACTGGATAATATTATTATGTCCGAAGTGTGTATCTGCTATATAAAAATTCATTTTACCTCCATTTATTAAATCCACCGACATTATTATCGGCTCTATTGCAATATCCTAAATCTTCATTGTTGGGCGTTGTGTCTGTATTAGTGAATGTAACATTTGGCGGGGCTTTAGTCTTAACACCGCTTTTCGCTTCACACCATAACATTATCAGTATACCACATAACACGGCAATACCACACCACTTACCACAAATCAACCAGATAACGCCCACTAACGCTCCATATCCTAATATATATATTAATAATCCTACTATAAACATAATATCACCTCTCTATATAATATAATATCACAATTCACCCTATAAGTCAACCCTATTTTTATATAAATATTCAAATTGCTCTTTGGTAAAATCAAAGGGCGAATATTTATACCCTTGAAATTTATCGTTAAACATCACATTTACTCTAAAATAAGGCTTAAGCATACTGGCGGTTTTCATTACTTTCTTTCTATATTCCTGTGATTCTGCATCTTGGGGGTCTTGGTAGTCATAATCAATACCAATGGTTACTTCATCCACACCCATTGACAATAGTGTTTTTATTTTAATGCTACTTACATTACTGCCATATAATGCAAGGGCAATTGAATTATTCCCATACCAACTATCTGATTTAAGTACGGACTTTTCACCCTCTACTAATATAGCCTTTTTCTTTTGTGATATACTTTTAGCGTTTTCATATTCCCCATACATATAAGCACTCGTTGGAAAATTATATATAGTTCCATTTAATAACTTAACGGGGCGATATTTTCCATTATCCCCATAAAAATATCTGCCACGAATACCCACCAAATCACCTTTAATATCACGACAAGGCAATATAATACAATCTTTGGTGGGATAGTATGCCACCAGAAATTTCTTTAATGAATCGTTACAAATCCCTTCATCAATCCAACCTTGATAATACATCTTAGGAAATCCTTTTAGAATATTATCATCATATACAATTCGCTCATTTTTTGTGAAATTGCGGCGATATTTCGCTATTATTTTGTGCCAACTGGATTGTATAGTCTTAGATTGGTAATTATCGCTGTTTAAACCTAATGTATCTAAAACGAAAATAACCGAATCGAAGAATGTATAATCGGGATTGAATAGTTGCTGTCTTATCTTTACTAATTCAAATATATCCCCACCACTTAAACAACCATGAGAAAAACAAGTTAGCGTATATGTATTGGTATAAAATGCAAGATTTGCGTCACAATCGTCTGGGGATATGCAATGACACATGGATTTTAACATCCACACATCATTGCTTCTTGATACAACTGGTATACCTAACTCGTCAAATACTTTCTCATAGTCGTCCAAAGTTAGTGTTTCTTTTAATGCTTTAATGTCTAACATTTTACCTTAAACTTCTTATCATTCAAAATATAATATGTACTTATAGGATATGTTAAATTGCTATAATCGCTATATACCGATGTGAATCCTAAATAATAACGCAAATAATCTATTAATACATTTAGGTGGTCTTTGTCATATATTTTAATAAAAGTTTTGTTACCTATTAATACCTCATCGTACAATAAAAATTCATCGTAATCAAGTTTAGATTGCCACCTTTTTGCTTTATCTGGGTCTCTAAAGTTTTGACCATCGGTTGTAATAAACATTGTTTGAATATTGATGTTGTGTCCGTGTGTTTCTATCGCTCTCATAATATCACCTCATAATTTTCCATCACATCTTCTCTTGTTAATGGTTGCACTTTCATAACCTCGGTGGTTATCGCATCTGTGTCGGGATTACAATATTTATTAAATATCATATCACTAATATCATTTGATATTTCCGCACTTCTATCATTACATCGTTTATATGCCTCAACCATTGTATCTTCATCTTTGATTTCTTTAGGCGACATATTCAAAATCCTTATCTGTAATACCGTTTCTACTGCTACCATTAAATATTCACCTTCGTTTCATAATTAGTTGCTATAACTTTACTTGTTTTATTTGCCTTAGACAATCTCTTTTTTAGTTCCTTTGAAAATCCTATCTTGTCGTCTTGATTACCGTGAACAAGGCAAATCTTGTTATATGATAGTTTAGTATAGTAATCAAGCAATTGCTTTTTATCCATATGGCTTGAAAAACTATTAAGTATCAATATCTTACATTTATTCTTTACGACCTTTTTATCTATCTTTATTTCCTTTAGTTCGCCACTTTTCATTTTACCAGCGTTGGATTCTGGTGTTGCATACCCACAAAATACCATATATGATTTGGGGTCGGGCATTATGTATTTAAGCCACGCCATAGCACCGCCAGATTTAAGGAATCCTCCACTCGATAGTATAAGTAGCGGATAATCACTTGAATTTCCAAAATATTCTATGTCTTTAAAGTCGTGAATGAATAATTTCTTATCCCATTTCTTTATATCATACCATAGTTCCTTATTTTTGTCAATAACATTTTCCCATTCGTGTGATATAGATTCACCCAATGGTGTGTATATTAGCACCCTTATAGGCGGATTCCCGCTATACATATCATATATAGTGGTTAACATTTCTTGCAATCTGCTATTGGCGAATGTCGGTATTAGTATTTTAGATTTATGTTCTATCGCAAAATCAATAGCCATTTTTAGTTTGTCAATATCCTTACTGCGGTCTTTAATTTTATTCATCCTTTTACCACCACCATAAGTACATTCGCCCACCAATACATCTAAGTGTTCATTTATAGGCTCAAATTCACTGATATAATACTGTTGTGGTTTATGGCTTATATCACCAGTAAACCCCACCCTTTTAATATTGACACCATCAAATAGTTCAACTACAACCTGTCTTGCCTTTGGTATATGCTCAGCTTTGTAATAAGTAAACGATATGTTATTATCTATCTTAGTTTTATCGTGTACTTCACATTCAATAATATGATTTAACATATTATCCACATCATCTTGTGTGTATATTGGTTGTCTATTATTCTTAATACTATCTTGACCGAATATCTTAACACAATCCTGTAACATTAAACTATATATTCCTTTAATACCCTTTGGTATATATACTGGGCAATTTGCCCCGTCTTTGAATAACGCTGGAATTAAGCCACCGTGGTCTATGTGACTTGGATGTGTGATGATAATTGCATCTATTTGTTTTGGCTTTATGTCCTTGTGTCTTGTACTGTTTATTTTATAGTCAAGGTCGTCATCATTGTTCTGAAAAAGACCATAATCTATAAGGATGGTCTTATCAAAGAATCTTAGTAAGATACAAGACCCAGTAACATCATTAGAATTATGACCTATAAATTTTAGATAAGGGTTTTTAATTGCTTTTGTCATATGTTAGCCTTTCTTTATTAGTTATTTATCTATTATTTTTCGTGTTGCCAAATAATCTCGCACCGCTTCTTCAAATGCTTTGTTAATACCTTGTAATGTATCGCTTTCAAACACTACTAAGTCGCCTAAAGTATTATCTATTGTGCCGTAAAAGGTTACTTGTTCGTCTTGCCAATCCTTATAAATACTGGCGTTATACACCTTATTATCTACTACTATCGAACGATTAGTCATATATTTTTTCTTCATATTAGCCCATCCTTAAATCTAATTTTTCCATCTCATAAGGTTCATTATCTTTGTTTGTCACCCAACAATCAGCCACATCTCCCGTAGACAAATCAAGATTTATCCATACTTTAGCCCCTTGTTCGTGACTTCCAAATCTAACCTTATATACGTGCAGTATTCTATTTGGATATGTTATTTCTTTCTTACCATTCTGCCTTTGTTCATCTATCATTATCTGTGCAATATCCTGTTCGTCTGGTCTTAATGGCATTAATATACTTGCATAATCGCACTTATTCACCACGCTTCTCGACCCCGCAATACACCCAGAATCCATTTGCTTTTGTTGATATACATTGGCATTAACCTGTGTAAATGAACTAACCGATATATTATATTTAGTCGCCATATCCTTAAGGAACGAACTCATTGTTGCTAATACCATATCATCTCTTGTAGTTACTTTATTTTTCATAGCAACTTCACCACTTACAGATGCTTGCGAACTAATATAATCAAACCATAAATAACCTATATTATGATTTAGCACATAATCTTGAACATAAGCCTCTACTGTCGCTAAAGTGAAATTAGGCATATTAACCATATATATATTACTTTCGTTCAGTATGTCTATAGCCTTGTCTACACGCTCCCTTTCATCATCATAGTATGTTCCATTTAATATGTGTGTGGTCGGTACTTTAGATATGCTGGCAATCAGTTTTGGTGATGTTTCATATAGTTGATTTTGTTCATAATCCATATATAGGATTCCTTCATTCACATAATAAGGGTTCTTTTGCCATTCTTTTGTATATTTATTGTATAAAATAGGACAACCAATTAAAGCCATATTGCCAATAGCCCATGTTGATTTTCCCATTCCTGAACCGCACGATATTACATTGAATTGTCCCTTAATTAATCCCCTTGTTATTGCGTTATAATACTGACTTAGTGTACTAGCACCAACCATAGGCGTTTTAGTAAACTCCTCAACAATTTCGTGCATTTTATAGCCAGCTTTAACTTCTTCAATATCACTATCTACTAAGTATTCTTTTTTCGCCTGCGCTTGAATTTTGTCGTAATATTTTACAATATCTTCTAGTTCAAATTTTTCTAATTTTTCTCTATCGTCAAAATCTTCATTATAGAATTGTGTAATATTGAATCCTTTTGATTTGTAATATCTTAATAATGCGTATTTTTTTAATACATTATAATGATAGTCAAAATCATCTACACTAGCAAGTTCTTTAGCTGACCTAACAAATTCCATAAAATTATTTTGTTTGGCGACAGTATATCTTGCTTCATCACATTGCAAGAACATATCAATACTGACTTCATCAAGTTCATTGACTCCTTGACTTGTTACATTTCTTATTGCCCAAAACATAATCCTGTTAAACTCATTAGGTTCAAAATCAGTTGGTTCGATTTTATATTTGTCACTTAATAATAGTGTTGGTCTATTTAATAAATGACCTAGCACCATTAACGCCGAATTTTCACTATATAACATTCATACTTATCCTCCTAACTTAGTTTGTCTTTATTCAATGGTTTGCCATATTCCCCTATTGAATCAATACATTGTTTAATGATATTTGCACATTGTGTCTGTTCTCTTAGTTCTTCGCAGTTAGTCTTATCATACCACACAAAAACCCTGTATTCCAAATCGAATAGGTAAGCATTTAAACAAGCCACACTATATGTATATATATACGGGTCGCCCCTGTTGATTGCTTCTAATGTATCAAGAAATGAACAACACATATATTCACGTTCGACCTCGTCAGTATCGTATAAGAACAAATGAAATTCTTTATTATCATATATCAATTTCATATCCATTATCCTCTCCTATTGTAATTAATATATTTTCATCCCGAAATTCGCCTTGATTACTAGTGCTGGGCAAAACTTTGGCTTACCACCCATACTGTATCTCCTATATTAAACATAGGTTGAATTGGGTTTTATATATTTTGCTATTGGTTCTATTGCATATAATGGTGTATAAAATTCATCGTTACCACTATCGGCTACATTTGCCACTATCATATATTTTTTATCCTTTCAACTGCTATATCAAAATATTTTTTATCAAGTTCAATCCCTATATATCTACGATTTGTATTTCTACAAGCCACACAAGTGCTACCACTCCCCATAAACAGGTCTAAAACTATATCGTTTTCGTTTGTACTATTTTTAATTAATTCTTCTAATAATTCAATGGGTTTTTCATTTGGATGGATTAATTTATTTGCGCTAATCCTTTGATACCTTAATATGTCTGTAGGTCTTTTGTTAGGAAATCTAAAATCTTTATTAGCATACCATATAATACTTTCATATCTGCTACCATATGCTCTTTTCAAATCTCCCATCCCATGAACTATCTTATCCCATATTATAACATTTTTAGGCTTCGTATTGTTTAATAACATTTCATTAACAAACTGTTGTTGAACATCCCATCTGGTAAATATATACCCCCCCCCGCTATCACTTATTTTATGTAGAGTTGGCGTGATAAAACTCGTAAAAGGTGTTTTATCATTTTTTATTTTAGGCTTTCTATCGTTTTTATTTTTACTTCTCTGTGATTGGTAATTAATACCATATGGTGGGTCTGTTAAAAGTAACGATATGCTTTTGTCCGGTATGTTATTTAATATATCTAAACAATCGCCATTAAATAACATACCTAATTCGTCTTTATAGTCTGCTTTATTATATAGTTCTTTTAGTGTATTCATATAGCCCCCATCTTTGAAATAACAGAATGTGTAAATGGTTCAAAACCAGTGCATCCAATAATTTCATCTTCTATACTTTTTAATATAAAATCTTCACTATAATAAGATAATATTTTATTATTATATTTTTTAATCATCATTCATTACCACTATTTGCTATATTTGCTACTATCATATATTTTTTATCCTTTCAACTGCTATATCAAAATATTTTTTATCAAGTTCAATCCCTATATATCTACGATTTGTATTTCTACAAGCCACACAAGTGCTACCACTCCCCATAAACAGGTCTAAAACTATATCGTTTTCGTTTGTACTATTTTTAATTAATTCTTCTAATAATTCAATGGGTTTTTCATTTGGATGGATTAATTTATTTGCGCTAATCCTTTGATACCTTAATATGTCTGTAGGTCTTTTGTTAGGAAATCTAAAATCTTTATTAGCATACCATATAATACTTTCATATCTGCTACCATATGCTCTTTTCAAATCTCCCATCCCATGAACTATCTTATCCCATATTATAACATTTTTAGGCTTCGTATTGTTTAATAACATTTCATTAACAAACTGTTGTTGAACATCCCATCTGGTAAATATATACCCCCCCCCGCTATCACTTATTTTATGTAGAGTTGGCGTGATAAAACTCGTAAAAGGTGTTTTATCATTTTTTATTTTAGGCTTTCTATCGTTTTTATTTTTACTTCTCTGTGATTGGTAATTAATACCATATGGTGGGTCTGTTAAAAGTAACGATATGCTTTTGTCCGGTATGTTATTTAATATATCTAAACAATCGCCATTAAATAACATACCTAATTCGTCTTTATAGTCTGCTTTATTATATAGTTCTTTTAGTGTCATTATTTTCTCCTTTAATTCTATATTTCGTTCTCTATATATAACTGAACACTATTGTCTGCTTCGAAAGACCTTCTTTTATACTTTAAATAATCCTCATTCCATTTATTTTTTCTTTCCAGCGCATCAGCTAGCTTATCTGTAGTATATATAACGATTCCTTGTGATACTAATATATACATTTAAAATTCCTCCGTTTTTAACTTCCCTTTAATTTTGTCGTTTCTTTTTTTTACTACAACCACGTTTGTTTTACTGTCAAATATGTGACCGCCCACACTTTTCTTAATCCTTTGTTTTTTTATCCAATATCCTTTAGTTTCGTTGTAGTATTTTTCGACTAAATATATAATACCATACTTCGGTTCGATTGTCAACAACTTTATTTTAATAATATAATCAACTGTTAATTCTATGCCTTTATATGTATGCCCGCTATTTATTAATTTAGTTATCTGCTTTCTTATCATTGGCTCATTTATTTCGCCTATTGTGTTCTGTAAGTATTCCACCAATCGGTCTGATTCGGCATTTTGAATCGGTGTCTTTTTGCCATATTTTATATTCATATAGTTTTCACGGTCTTTTTGTTTCTTACCTTCGTGTTTTAGATAGTGTTCTTCATTACAGTAATATCTTCCTTTTGCTGGGCTATACGCTGTGTCTTTATCTATTTCTTTATGACAATATCTGCACTTAACGATTGTCATTTATTTCACCGCCTTTAACAATATAAGGGAGTAGATTAACAATACACACTTTAATCCTACCCCCTTAATATTACAATATCATCTATTAGTTTCTTAGGATATTGACCAACTTTAGTAATATCCTTAATAATCAAATGAGGTCGCCTTATGTCATATATTCTTTCATTGTTACACTCATTCCCCATATAGGCAACGGAAAGCTGGTATCTGCCATATTTATCCTTTTTAAATCCTTTATCACATTCTATTTCTAATATATCCTCGATACTCGGAAGAATAAATCTATCAGTATCGTAAGGCGACCCATCTATATTAAATGAAAGAACATCTTTATCTTTATTATCTACCCTTGAAATATGGTGCATCTTATAACCATATGAAGTTAGGGTAGCGGTCAAATATACCCTTGTTGGATATAATGTACTTAATTTCCAACCATTAATCAACCCTTCTAATTCGCACATCGCTGGCTTTTCATACATATAATATTTATCTTCATCACACTTTCGTATTACTTCGTAAGGCACACCTAATGTTTCGAGAATAGTATAATATTCTAAGCGATTATATTTTGGTGTATTTATGTAAAATCTTATGTATTTATTGCCAGTTTTCACTACTATTGCCCCTTTGATATATGGTATATCGTTGTTTCGGGCAATAGTAAGTGATAGTTCATAAATCGTTCCTACACAATCTATTCGATTATTAAAACGGACAATCCTCGCCCACCTCTACAGGCGATGGCTCTGATACTGGTGTTTCTTCTACGGTTGGTTCTGGTGTTTCCATTGTTGTAGCATTATAGAACGACTGTTCTGTATCTGATTCTGTCTCTGATGTCCCAGTCGTGTCGGTGTTTACACTAAATGGATTAGCCGAATCTGAAACGCCTATCCTTCTTGAGTCTTTTATTTCTGGAATTTTGAAATCGCCATTTCTAATAGCATTGGCTGAATGAACAGAATCAACTACTAGTCTCTTCTTAGATTCACCCTTTGAATTAGTATAAAGTTCCTCCCCGAATACCAATCCGACACCTTTCTTAATAAACATAGATTCGGTTTCTCCGTCCCACTTAAATCCTTTATTGGTTTCCTCTATGCTAGTAACAAAACCCTTAAAGAACGACATTGCGGTGTCTTTATAAGACTTGAAGAAATATGGCATATCCCAACCCATCCTCTTTTTAAGGTCGGTATAATATCCCTTAAATTCTCCATCTGCAATATCGTAATATACCTTTAGGTATTCCCTATCTGGCACATCTTCTACCCCAGTAATAATACAAACATATCCACCTGCTTTAGGTTTTTCAAATTCGGTATATTCCTGTGCAAGTTCCAACTTCTTGTTAATATTTTTCATATATTCATTTCTCCTTTATTTTATTTAAACAGTTTTAGATTTAGGTGCAACGGTTGATGTTTTCTTGGCAACATACCCTCGTCTTGGCGGTAAAGACCAATACTCTCTAATAGTATCATCCACCATTTTTAGGTCGTTGTCTATATCATTGTTTTCAAACATCCCCATAGGTGATTTGGCGGTATTTGTGCCGTCAGAATGTGTAATAAATCTAAACTTACCATTATCTGCTGTTGCCAACAAAACTATGTCAAAAAGTCCCTCTACCGTTAACTGGGAGTCAAGCATCTTTCCAATAGTTTTCATCTTTATCTTACCAGTAACCTCGCTTTGTTCGGTGTGTGCCAACAAATATACTATTGTATCATCTGGAGTATTATTTATAATATATTTCAACATATCATAAAAATTCTTCGCCATATCTGTGAATTTACCATATCCTGTTTCTTTTGCTTTATCAAAAGACTCGAAACACATAAGATAATTTGCATCGTCTATTACATATGTATTGGTATATTTACCGTTTAAGGCGTTGGCTATATCTACATATGTTGCACCACGCTTATTAATAGTAAATTTACCCTTAAACGGTAATAGTTTTGAACTTACATTTAGAAATGTAATATCATTAGCACCAAAATTTCTTAGACCGGTAGTTTTTCCACTACCACTTTCACCCATTATAAGAACAGGAATCCCCATATTATCTACCTCCTTAAATTATATCAAAAAATCTTTCCATCGCTGTTGATACTGGTATAAATCCATTCCAATACCCATAATCGTCCAAGAATTTTTCCTTCAAATTATTCAATTCCCTTTCCTTTTTTTCGATTTCGGCAATTTTGTCTTTCTTTTCAGCCGATTTTTTCTTTTCTGCTTCTTCCTTTTCTTTCTTTTCTTTTTCAAACTTCAAAGCATCTTCTTTGTTTTCAAAACTTTTTCCGTCAACATCATACATTATTTTCATTAATATTCTAATCTCCTATCTCTATACATTTATTTATAAGTTTACCATAGACATCCATATATAATTCGTTTTTATCGCCGTTGTATGTAAATTCATAATACACTTGGTCTGGAATGTCTGTACTTAACAATGCTTTCTGATTCTGTAATGTCTTACACAACCAAACAACATATACATCGCAGTCTTCCTTTTCATTGCCCCATATATCATGTAGGTAATGACGGACTTCCCTTTTGCATATGTCGGTAAATTCTCTACTCGACTTTATCATTTGCATCCTCCTTATTTGTGTTATAGGGGTTTGTCTCCCATTTACCATATCTTTCCTCTAACGATATATGTTTGCGATTTTTAGACATATATCTCATTGAATGTCCTTTACAAATATCCTTACTAACATATCCACGCCACGGCTTAGTGTTTCTCATTATAGTTCCACCCCTTCTATTACAGCCCTTTCGTCCAAATAAGACCGATATACTTCCATAGCCTTTAACTGTCCGTTCAAAAGGTCGTAACTGCAATTTGGTGTAAATGGTAAAGTTCCATCCTGATATTTAATAAGCATTTGTTCAAGACCAACGCATCTGTTTTCCAACTGATAATATTCCGCCCTGAACCTATCCTTATAATCTTCACTACACATTAAATCAAGTGTTTTGTTAAGTTTCATTCTTTTTCTCCTTTTTGTCGTAAATACCGTCAACACCCTTATCAAAATTCTTACGTAACCCCAGTTCTTTCTTACACCATTCAACCAAATCAGTATCAGACTCGCTCATACTAATCAGGTCTTTTAATGCCAAACAATACCCTTGTGATATGGCTTTGACATAATTACGCTTCAATTCATTTTGATAATAATTGACTACCTTGTCTACATTATCCTGTTTCTTTGACATATTACCACCTCCCTACTATATTATACAATATTTTTTGTAATTAAGACACCATAAATTTTAAAAAATTACAAGAAAAATTCTTTAAAATATGGTAGTGTTTCGCACCAATCACAAAATTGATGCCATTCGGTCAGTTTGTGATTTTGTCGCTGACTGTAGATATGATATACATTCTCATAACTCATAGTAATAGTTCTTGTTTGTAGCCAAGATTCTGGTAACCATCTTATTAGTTCTTTCCAATATCTTTTGTCTTGTGTTTCAAGATATGTTTTACGTATTAGTTCTAAATAACAAATATTATCCTTTGCTAACATACCTATATCTGTAAGGTCTATGCCTATAGGTAAATCACCTTCAAAATCGTCTGTTTCAAAGCAATCTAATGTGATAGGTGTAGTCGATAGTTTGTGCATCGTGCTTGTACTATTAGCCGTTGTTCCCACTTTGTAAGTATCAAATTCTTTCCAATAATATAACGGGGCGGTAATATCTACGCTCACCATAATCTGCCTTAGAAACTTTCTGTGTTCTGAACCAGCATTGATTAATTTCTTAGCAAGCGTCATATCATTATCGCCAATAATAACACCATTATAACATTTATTACATTGGTCGTTATCACATTGTTCACAATCTCCATTGAACTCGCTATCACTTTTATCCCAACTATTCATAGGATTACGCATACCACGCAATGCTCCCTCGAAATTAAATATTCGCGTATTCTCAAACTTCATTAATTTATCCCTTCTTTAGCCTCTAACTATTGTAGACAAAAATATTCCACCCACAATATATAAAGACCAATAATATAACCAACTACAAGATATTTTAGAAATTTCTTGTGTGACACCGATTACTCCAATAATAAAATATAGTACCACAAGTATTACACACCAAGTTTCCATATTCTTTCTCCTTTTATTCCTCTGCCATTAACGCCCTAACTTTGCTCGCCCACCCACTATTATCGGGACAATATTTAGATTGCATTGCTTCGGGGGTCGTTAATCCTTCATCATAATAGTTTTCTTTAAGACACAATATAAACGCATTTACGCCCGAAAGCGTACTACTATAATAAATCCAGCCGTTACCGTTTCGCATACCGCCCACATTATTATTCTGTTTATACATAGCACTAGTAAAATTACCAGTTTCCAACCTTGATATTGCAACCGCCAGTTTAGGATTTATACCAACTTTTTTCGCAACTATAACTATTAGTTCTTTAGTAGTATAATTTTTAGCAGTTCCAGTCTTTTTTATCTGCTTTTGTATATCGTTTAACTCTGAATATACCAACTTACTTTCATCCCTTTGATGTTGTAATTCCGTTTGCGTTTTTGATAATTCGTTATCTATATTTGTTATTTGCTTATTAATAGTATATGTTAATGTAAATATTACACTTGCAAACATCACTCCTGATGCTATTATTGCAATCATTTTCCTTGTATGTCTATTAATCTTGATAAAATCACTCCTATCTCTTGAAATGGTATATAGTGTTTAATGTTTCAAAAACCATTTCGTTTTCCAAATCAATATCAACTACCATACTGGTAATTAATCCCGTATCATTTTCGCTTTTAGAGTTGAAATAATATGGTACTCCAATCTTTAATCTGTCAAGGTTATATTCTTGTCCTATTCTTGTTGAATAATGACAACCATCTTTATCACCTTTTGGATTATTATTTTTATCTGTTACAGATACTAATGTGTATTTCATTTATTTATCTCCCTTCGCATACTTTCCCATTAAAAACACGACTATTGCTCACAACCGCCATATCTGCTCCTTAATATAAATCTATATTCATAGCATTAACTACCTGTGTATTATTAGTTTTTATATATCTCATAGTTGTTTCAATCCTGCTATGTCCTAATATCTTTTGAACCGTTGGAATTGGTACGTTATTTTCTGCTAATAATGAAGCATAGGTACATCTGAATAAATGGGGCGAAACCGCTTTCCAATCTTCTATTCCAGCCCTTTTAGCCAGTGCTTTCAATGTCTTGTTGATAGTTTTCTCCTTCATTTCTGTACCATTGTTTGATACGAAAATGTTATCAATATCACAATTTTTTCTACTTTTGAGATACTCTTTTATAAAGCCTCTCGTTTTATTCGATACAGATATAACTCTATCCTTGTCACCCTTCCCGTGTATGACAACAGTTTCGCTGTCAAGGTCGGATAATTTCATATCTATCAATTCGCTAACACGAATACCCGTACTCGCTAAAGTCTGAACAATTGCCTTATCCCTTGAATTTTTCCCCTGTCTAATTATAGCGTTTACTTCATCTACAGTTAGTGGGACTTTTTCTTTAGATTTCGGTGTAAATGTCTGAAAGTTCTCTATGGGATTTTCGCTTATATATCCAATAGCTGTCAACCATTTAAAATATGACTTCAATGCCATTATTTTTCTTGACATAGTTGCGGTTGAATACTGTTCACGATAATGTCCGAACCATTCACTTATATCATTATATGTGATTTCAAATTCGTTCTTACCAACATATTCCATAAACTGTCCTATATCAAATCTGTAAGCCACTTTTGTATCTTCATCTAACCTATTGCCGTGTCTATTAATTTTTTCATTCAAGAATCTTTCTAACATTTTATTGTCCTCCTTTGTTTTGATATATATATATCTTAACATATAATATGATATTTGTCAACAAGAAAATGCAAATATGCTACAAATAATTCCTGTTATAAGTAGAAAATATATTAACATAACCTAAACCATCCTAACACGTACACATTTCTGTATTCGCATATTTTTTAATTCCCGCTTTATCTATAAGATATACTCCATAACCGTATGTGCTTTCAATAGCATAAATAGTTTTATCGTATTTTCTATGTTGCGCAATTTTTATAACTTTATATTCGCTACCCATTCCTGGTTTATGACCATATACGTACATAACCGCCTTATCGGGTATATTATGTAATACCCAATCAGTATATCTAGAATATGTCCTAGCTGGATTAATTACCTCCACATAATCACCTTCTGAAATATCTTCATACTTGGCAATCGCCCTATTTTTTGACAATTCCGCACCTTCGTTAAAATCGAACACATCACTCTTACAACAAGTTGCCCGTCCAGTTGCTAATTTTACACTTTTCTTATTTTTTGTACCATATAGTGTAGTGATTACACTTCTTGTACCGTTTCTTTTGGTTATTATTTTTCTGATTTCCTTATCCATTTTCGTTTTCCTTTCTTATTTTTGGTTTTCATTTTCAAAAACGATTTTCAATTTTGATTTTTAAATTTCGTTTTCATTTTTTATTTTTAGATTTCATTTTTTTTTAATTTTAAATGTAAAATTAAAGTTCAAAATTCAAAATTAAAGTTTACTAGGCAAACTGCCGTGATTCAAGTTCCACCTTAAGCACCATGCCTTATACTCTTCTTCTGTAATCCTGTCACCAACATAATCAATTTTGACCTGCCGTGCATCATTAGTGTCTGGCGACAATGAATATGGTTTTATCTTTTTGTTCTTTTTAAGACCATTTGAACCAACAGGATTGTTCCTCAAATAGTCTTGCATCGCCAATTCGGAAATTATCTTATCAATTGCTTTCGTATTCTTCATTTCTATACCTCCTTGATACCATATACCTTAACATATAATATAATATTTGTCAACTATTTTTTTTGTGGTTTAGGCTGAATTTTCTTCAGTTAGTCGCCAGTTGCCATATTCATACCATTCTATAGGTAGGATTTAAGGACGAAATTTGGATTCAGGCATAAGTTTTTCGACTTTCCTACCATTATTGAGTAGTTATTCATTAAAGGAATTAAATCGTTTAAAACATATCTTTTCTTCGATTTGGTTTAAGAATCGTTTTCTTTAATTTAATTTAATTTTATAAAAAAATAATTTAATTAAAATCTTTTTAAATTTATTTTTTTTATTTTTAATCAAATTGTTTTTTTAAAAAAACATTTTTTTATTTTTATTTTTTTTCAAAATCTTTTTACCCCGTGGGGGTATTTTGGGCGCACGATTACCTCAGAAAAAATTTGGGGGTTGAATTATCAAAATATTTAGAAATGTATATATATTCATTTTCAGATAATTCGTACTATTCTGACAATTTCCAATTATTCCCAAAAATGTCAGAATTTTCCAGCCTACAAAAAAATGGGAATTTTTACCAAAACTTCCAGTTACTTACAATTTATTTTTTTGCAACTTGGATGTTTGCGGCTTTAAACTCCCATTGTTTGTCATTCCATACAACACGATTTTTCGATTAAACCGTGAGGCTTTTTATTTAATTTATACCTATATTATATCACAGTTCTAGCTATTGTCAATAGAAATAATGAAAATAATTATGTTTTTATTTTGATACAATTATTGTAAGAATATGGTACATTTTGTATACATAATTGATACCCTCGTTATACTTTAACACTTTATCAGACTAAAGCGACTGATTGCCGTTCTAAGCGACTTTAGTTATACACATTGATATTTATATCATTGCGCCATTAAAACCTGTCACGCCTTAATTTTGGGCTTTACAAGGGTATATGCGATATTGTTGGATATACCAACAATAAAACTAATAAATGTATAATATTTATTTTTGTGTATATTATGCAAAATCAAAAAGTTGGCATGATTCTTGCAAAATGTAGGAAAAATTCAAGCCGTATAAGGCTGTTTTTAAAGCCATACAGGGATTAAATGGCTTATATGATAAACTATACCTTGAATCAAATAAAACCCGTTAGAAATGAAAATAAAGCCTTGTAGAACCATATGATGTTTTGGCATGATTAAGCATTATTCAGAAAATATACACTCCCAGCGATCCATACGCTTTAATCCTTTATCACTTTAGCGTGTGAAAGTACGATTTGCAGCCTCGGTGGACAAAATCTCCGCATCTTCCTTCTGTAGCTTATAGGATTGCCTCCATTCAAAGCGGTCTCGATTTCCCTTGTTTTATTATCTATAGTATACACCATAAAAAGCATTTTGTCAACACTTTTATTGAAAATTTTTCAAGTTTTTTATTAGTATAAAGCCCAGAATTGACTTGTAATGGATTTTATTTGACTTATTGAATACTTATATCTAAATGG
>ENA-UOOM01001912-UOOM01001912.1-fermentation-metagenome-genome-assembly--contig:-NODE-1912-length-18667-cov-3.793574_pt1 | contig 18667 bp, 19 predicted proteins | sample MGYA00245781_ERZ724031 | MGnify/ENA primary metagenome ERZ724031 (study PRJEB28704, sample SAMN03018317) | fermentation metagenome | biome: anthropogenic terrestrial biome; feature: soil; material... | reverse complement strand
AAAGAGAAGGCTTCACTGTTATCGAATGGGGAGGCACTTCCGTAAATTAAAAAAAAGCGGGCGGATTTATTTCCGCCCGAAGTTTTATTAAATGAAGAAAACACCTAACCCACCGCCGCACACATTTCCTTTTCTTAACCAGTCTATATAAGCACGTTGCAGCGATGTTCTTTGCGGCAGTTTTTCGATGTCCGAAGTTTCCGTTGTGCCAAAGATACGCCATAAACAGCTTCCCTTTTCGTCAACGGAGGATTCTATAATATCAAAGTCCTCCATAAAGGTGAGTATATTGGAGCCTTGAGGGAGGAACTCTTTGTGTTTGGGGTATAAAAGCCATGAAGAACACATAAAAGCGACAGGTTTGTCGACAAAAATATCCTTATAAAATTCAGCCGCCTTCTGGTACGATGCATGACAATCCTCACGCTTTAGCGGTCCGGAAGAAGGGATATGAATATTAATAACCGTGTCCTTAGGGTTTAATGTAAAACCGTTTTTTGAATATGTTCCGTTGAATTCCGCTGTTTCAAATTGTAAACGACCTAAAGCAAAACGGGTAAGATTAAAAAACCTGTTAAACCACCAAGCGACAAAGGAACCCCAGATACCGTATATATTGTGGCACTCAAAGAGTTTCCATTTAAGGTCGGACATGGAGTCATAGAAGATGTCATATGAAATTCGTTTTTCCGCATACAGCTGTCTTGTATGCTGGGATAGGAATATGAATAAAAGCAGATGCACCTCATATCTGTGTGCACCGGAGAGCTCGGCAACTTTATCCATTAAATCAAGAGCGGCATTATAATCATTGAGATTATTCTCGTTGTAAAGCAGTATCTGATTTCCGAAGATTTCTGCAGCCTCGCTGCTTTTCTCTATCCTGCGATAAGCGTTAAGTAACGCAAAAGCAGCTTCTTCTGGATACTGAAACTCTCTGAAGAAAAATTTTAAGTAGGATTCCATAAAAAAATTAACTCCGTTAAAAGAATATTTATATCATACTTAATATATAAAACTGTATTAGAAAGACTTATAATTCGGCCTTTATTTTCCTTTTTGAAATACTAACCCTGACTAACTCCGCAGCCGAGAGAATTACACTTAAGGCAAAAGGAAAATACTTATAATAATGACCTATGTCAACATATGATTTCAGCAAAAAATTAAGAAAGCTGAAACGTATTGTCGTAAATTCCGCAAGCGCTAAATTCCTAAAATAATCCGTATTAAAGTAATTATACACAAAATCAAAGCCAACGGCGGTAACAATTATTATAACAGAAAAAACCAACATTTTCTTCCTGCTTTTTATTAAATATAAAAGCAAAAAAACGGTTAAGGAGATATATAAGAGTGACATTACATAATTTGGTAGATACTTTACAACGTTTTCCCAGGAAAAAACAGTTTCCAAATGGTATGAAATATCATCTGTTCCCGGGATAACCGAACCAGCAGCATAAGAGCAGCTGTTATATGTAGATTTAATTGTAATCAGAGTATACCAAAAAGCTCCGATAGCTGAAAAAAACAAAGAAAAAGCGGGGAGAATTTTTTTCATATGATTTTCATCCTTTCAAATCGTTCTTATTATAATACAAAATTCATCAAATTGCAACACAAAAAGCGCAGGCTTATTTAGCCGCGCTTTTCATATACACTATGTATTTCGCTATCTAATCCTCAAGTATATTTCCATCAACCGTAACAGTAAATACCTGCCATGGGATCATTTTTCCGCAGTTCTTTAAAGCATTCTTCGCCGCTGATTCCAAGCCGCCGCAGCAGGGAACTTCCATGCGTACTACGGTAACACTCTTGATGTCGTTATGTTCAAGAATTGCCGTAAGCTTCTCGGTATAATCTCCTGCATCAAGTTTGGGGCAGCCAATCAGAGCTATTCGGTTTCGTATAAAACGGTTGTGAAAGCCTGCGTAAGCGTAAGCGGTGCAATCTGCGGCTATCAGAAGGTTTGATCCTTCAAAATAAGGCGCATTGACAGGTACAAGTTTTATTTGTACGGGCCATTGACGCAGCATGCTCTGGGATTCTGTTACGGTCACGGCAGGCGTGGTAGCCACCACTCGGTTGATTGAGCGCGACTGCGTTCCGGGACAACCACAGGCAAGAGGTTTCTTTAATGAGGCTTCAAGGTCCGGTGCTTTTTCTGCACTCTTTTTTTTGACCGCCTCCTCGTTATATGGCAGAGCTTCGCGTTCTTCGAATGTAATCGCTCCGGTAGGACATACCGGAAGGCAGTTTCCCAACCCGTCGCAGTAATCATCGCGAATCAGTTTTGCCTTTCCGTCCGTAATCGCTATCGCACCCTCATGGCAGGCATCCGCACAAAGCCCGCAGCCGTTGCATTTTTCTTCATTTATTTTTATTATTTGTCTTTTCATTTATTCCCGCTCCTTCTTCATAATGTTTTTATGTGATGAATTGTATCTTGACTTTCTGAACTCATTATAATATAATAAGTAAAAAAGGTATGTTGTTTTTACAACAAAAAGGATGATAAATGAAAAATACAAAAATAAACGGATGTATGCTTTTCAGAGATATCAGTGAAACCGAGCTTAATAAACTTCTTGAATGCATAAAACCGACTGTGAAGTTCTATAAAAAGGGTGAAATCATACTTTCTGAGGGTGACTATATAAATACTATCGGTGTCGTCGTTTCTGGAGCCGTGCAGATTATAAGGGAGGATTTTTATGGAAACAGGAGTATCCTTGCCGAAATCGGTGTGAACGGAACTTTTGCCGAGACCTTTCCCTTTGTAAAGGTGGAACGACTGCCTGTAAGTGTTGCTGCAGAGACAAACTGTGAGATTATGTTTATTGACCACATAGCTATAACCACAGGCTGCGCGGAAGCCTGCGGTTTCCATTCAAAAATGATTGAGAATCTTTTACATATAATCGCGAAAAAAAACTTGGAGTTAAGCGAAAAAATCCAGCATATGTCTGAGCGTAATACAAGGGATAAGCTGCTTTCTTATCTTTTCACACAAGCTAAGGAGGCAGGTTCGAGAGATTTTTCAATCCCATTCGACCGTCAGGAGCTTGCAGATTATCTTTGTGTTGAACGAAGTGCTATGTCAAACGAGCTGTCAAAGCTTCGAAGAGAGGGTATAATAGAGTGCAAAAAAAATAATTTTAAAATTTTGCGAAAACAGGTATAAAAACCACACATAGTGAATATATAGTTAGTACTGACGGGTGTTTTTTATATCCGGACATGCCAAAGGTGATTTAAAATAAGTATTATTATTTACAGCGAACCGAAGTTCGCCGTAAATAAATGTTATATCGCCCGTTGCCGACCTGCGGCAGCGGGCGAAGCTGTTAATTACTGAAAAAGCTTATTTTTCAGCTATATTAAGCATTTCCGTGGCGGTTTCGGGTTTGGCTTCAAAATCCTTTCTTGCGATTTTCATTGCAGTTTTTTCGTTATAGATCTCCTCTGCGGTTCTTATACCGAGACTTCTTAAAAGGGGAAGCGGCGGGCACCAGCCGAAAAGTGAATGCTGCAAAAGGAAAAATCCGACAATTCCGGTAAGCAAAAACAACTTGCTCCGACGCAGCCCCATAACCGAGCATATAAGCACCAGAGCACCGGCGTTGGTTTCTAATATTCGCTCAATATCCCATTCGTCGTCAAGTGTTTTTATCTTGTCGCATAATATTTCCGCTGTTGTATCCTTATATGCAGTAATGCGATTAGCCGCTCCGTTTCTTATTTCATTATTTACACAAGGGTTAGTCTGTTCCTTGACTCTTTTAGACGTAGAAGGTAAAACTTTCCTGTTCATTATATAAAAATCCTTTCATATACAAAATTATGTTGTGTTTTCATAACATTAATATTAGCTGATTTTTCATATTTATACTCTTTTGCACGAGGATAAGATTTGTAGCAAATAGGATTACTTTGTGTATTATATAATAGCCGACTTATATCTGAAAACAACGTTATATGTAGGCTTTTGCAATAAATATCCGTTTAAAAACAATGGGGAGGTCAACTTAAGTGTGCAATATATGCGAATGTTTGTTTGGCCGCAGAAGATTCCCGCGTCCCGAGATAGTTAATATATATCCTAACAGGGAGCTTGAAGACTGTTTACGTGAGCGCAGGTGCTGTATTATTTATCAGCAGTTCTGCAGAAACTGCTTTCCTTGTTCTGAATTCGGAACGAGGGATGACAGAAAGTGTCACCGCTGTTGAATGTTTAGTGTATACTGATTTTTCAGAGGCATAACAGCCTCTGATTTTTTTCGGCTATTTTATATTAAAACTAATTGCGCTATTGAATAAAGACGATTAGTGTGGTATCATCTTCAATGGTTATATTATAATCATAATCAAATATGAGAAAGGGTACGGCGTGAGGATCACAAGAGGGTTTTATAAGTCATTCACTCAATGCCGTGTGTGCTCGTCAAAGGTAAGGTGTTTATTTTATGTTTTTAAAACGGGTGATTTTATTATTGACTACTGTCGTTTTATTACTGCCTTTAACCGGCTGTAATAATGGCAAAACTGATGACAAAGAGGAGAGTGTGTCTGTGGAATCAGAAACGAGCAAGGTAAGAGAACTTATACCAAGTCAACGAGCAGCCTCGGTATGGAAAGGCGAATGGGCGGACGAGGAAAACGGCTTTTCAGACGAGAGCAAAATATACGGTTTTGATCTATACCGTAACGGTGAGCTTAGCGAAACAGACGCATCAAAGATAGACAACGACGACTGCAAGTACCTGTTTTATGGAGAGAGCGATACCCGTGCGGTAAACCTTGCAGAAGGTTATGCGATGACGCTGCCAACAACATCCTTAACCGTGGATTATTCGTTAGGCATGCTCCGTACCCGGTATTATGGGGATAATTTCCTCCTTACCGTAACCAAAGAGAACCAGAATCCGTACGGCAACAACGAAAACGGCTGGAACATATATTTCACCGAATGGATAGACAGATATATCGGCAGCTTGGAATATCTTGCAAACAATAAGCTGCGCTATTCACGTGCAAAGCAGGAAAACAAGGATCTGCTTCCCGGTTATACGGTCTATTTATACAATATTCAATTCAGATTGAAAATCGATTATAAATATCAGAACTATGATATTGCAGTCGTCCGTAAGGACGGAGAGTATGTTCAGTTTTATCTTTTTGTAATGAAATCGACCGAGAAACAGGTTGAACTTCTCGATAACATTGTCAAATCCCTCACGGAATTTTCCCCGCAGGGAAAAGCGGTAAACAAACAGGGTGCATACGAGTTGAAAATTCCGGAATTCTGGAGTGAAGAGACAAAAAAATATTTTAATATGCTCAGAGAGCAAAACGATGTAAGCTGGGGTGCGTTCAGCGCATCGATGCCCGAGGACAGCGACGGCACATACGAAAGCAAACTAAATATGATAAAAGAGGATCAACAGAGGCTCGAAACTGCATTTGACTATAAACTCGATATTCTGCCCACATACACGCCTATTTCATGGTATGATAATTATATAGATTTCCCGAGCGGTATCGCCTCGGAGCTTGCGGGTGGAAACGGCTTTAATGGCAAACCCGTGCTTCAGTTTACATATCAATACACTAACTCCAACAATTTAGGCGGCACAACACCTGTTTTCGATGTTATAGACGGTAAATACGATGGGCAATTCCGCAAAATCGCACAGCAGATAAAAGCTTACGAAAAGCCGGTGCTCTTCCGTCTGAACAACGAGATGAACACCGACTGGACCAGTTACTCTGGGTTTATGAACCTGCTTGATCCTGATCTTTATATAGAATCATGGCAAAAGCTGTATAATATATTCCGCGAGGAGGGAGTGGATAACTGTATCTGGATCTTCAATCCGATTGCAGTTTCCTGCCCGTATAGCAATTGGAGCGAATACCTTTGCTATATGCCCGGTGAGGATTATATGCAGATGCTCGGACTTACCTATTACGAAATGAACAACGGAATAGGAAAAAACGCCTCGGTAAAGTCCTTTAAGGAGATGTATACCTATCTGTATAATAAAAATATGCCTTATTATGAGAATTATCCGTGGATAATAAGCGAATTCGGTTGTGCTGCCGGCGGTAAGGCATATTACGATTGGGGAAGCAGTAGGTATGTCGAATCAGAGCTTGGACGCAACAGTGCTCTACAGGCGGAATGGGTCTCCGACATGTTCGAATGCTTCAATAATAATCAGGAAGCCGCCAACGCGTTCTGCAGGAACATTAAGGCTGCGGTATGGTTCTCTGTCAATGATTATGCTGATGTCGGTGGAAAATCTACCATAACAAACTATCTGCAGCTCAACGACGAGCTAACCGAAACCCTTGAGGAGTTCAGAAAGGGTTTAAATAAAGAGTAAAAAACGCACAATAAATAGGAGGCGATGCGTAATGCAGAGCCTCCTTTTTTCATATTCACTTTTCTATACTTTTTGGTTTTTATGACGATATATGTTATTGAAGAGTATGGGGGAGAAGAATGGCAGTAAAAAAAATAGAAAATCTAAGCAGCTATCAACTTGACGTACTACGTGAGGTCGGCAATATCGGTGCGGGGCATGCCGCAACCGCTTTGGCGACCTTGCTGTCGGACAGGGTGAGTATGTCCGTTCCAAAACTGGAAATCGTGGACATTAAGGATGCCGCGATGGTTCTCGGCGGACCGGAAAACCCTGTTGTGGGCATTTTAATGACCTTGTCCGAGGATATAAAGGGAATTATTATGCTCGTTTACGAGGAAAAATTCCTTAATGTTGTAATCAGAACCCTGCTCGGTAAGAATATTGACGGTTTGAATAACCTATCAGAAATGGACCTCTCTGTTTTTATGGAGGTCGGAAACATAATGGTGGGTACATATCTTAATGCGCTAAGCGAGCTTACAAAGCTGAATATCGGAGTTTCGCCACCCGATATATGCGCGGATATGGCAGGCGCAGTCATGAGTTATCCCGTATCGATTTTCGGAATGGGCGGTGACAAGGTGCTTATGATACAGGAGCATTTCTCCGGATCAGAGCAAATCACGAGCCACCTTATTATGATGCCGGAGAACGAATCACTCGAAAAAATCCTTAGGAGTTTAGGTGCTGATTAGTGAGAAAACTAATAACCGTCGGAATATCCGACATGAAGATAGCGTCAGGTGATGATGTTTTAATAACATATGCTCTCGGTTCCTGTGTCGGCACCTGTATTTACGACAGAGGTGCAAATATAATCGGCTTATCGCATATACTGCTGCCGAATAAAAACGCAGGAGACAATAATTTATATAAATTTGCAGATACTGCCATAAAAGAACTGGTCAGAAGCATGACTGCGAAGGGCGCTCTGGTAAGCAGAATGCAAGCAAAAATCGCAGGCGGTGCCCAGATGTTTACAAATGCTACGATCAAAATCGGCGAGAATAATCAGAAAGCGGTAATAGAGCAGCTAAACAAGCTCGGTATCCGTATTATTGCCGCAGATCTCGGAGAGAATTACGGAAGAACAATGGAATGTCACGCAAAGGATGGCAGGGTAATCATAAAATCCTTCAACAGGGGTTTACGTGATATTTAGTACGTATTTTTAATACGCTTAATGTGTCAAAGGTTATTACGGCTTTAAATAAATCATCGTTTATATTAAGCTCAAAAAACCAAGTCCGCTGTCTTTAGTGAACTTTGAGATGTCGCTCCTTATAAAGCATTGTAACATAGAAAGATAATACAGATAATGAACAAAGTCATTGCAAGCAGATAAGTGCTTATTTATCTTTCAAAGAATACAAGTTTGATAGCTTCATATTCGGAGAAGGTAAATAAATATAAGAGCAATAAATTTACTGAATACAGCACGAAACCCGCAAAAAGACAGATGATCGCATTTCTATCCGCTTTGTAGATACTATTTTTGTTTATTATATCCGCAATATCAAATAAAGTCAATATTTAGCGGTATGTTATGAAAAAGAGAATAAAAGAATCCGGAATTTCTGCAGGTGATTTTTTCCGGATTCTTATTTTTACTACACTCCCGAAGGCTTTTCGGGAATAACGAATGCAGCGGCGATATAAGCGATTAATCCTGCGCCGCCAAAACAGGATGCTACAATCGTAATTAACCTAATTATACTTACATCCAGCTCAAAGTATTCGGCAATACCGTTGCACACACCGCAGAGCATTTTCCCTTCCTTAACACGATAAAGCTTCTTTTGCATAAAACTCAACTCCTTTTTTATTATTTTTTAATTGTCAATATTGTGACACCGAGATCGCCCTCTCCGTAACGACCGCTGCGGAAAGATTCTATTCTCTTATCTGATTTGAAGTACTGCCACAAAGCGCTTCTCAGCGCACCTGTACCTTTGCCGTGAATGATGCTTACGGTCTCGTATCCTGCCTGTATACAATCGTCGAGATAGCGGTCGATCATGAACCAAGCATCGTCACCCGTCTGCCCTCTGACATCAAATTCGAGCTTTACAGGTGCCGTCGTTCTCTCGAAAAAGGACGAACCTTTTTTTGACTTTTTTTCCGTTATTTCGTTAAGGCGAAGATTGGATAATGATGTTTTTACATCAATTATACCCGCTCTTACCTTAGCGGCATCCCCCGAAATGCTCTGGATGATTCCGGTTTTGTTAACATCCCGTAAGAGAACACTGTCTCCTTCTTTAAAGGGGCGTGGAGGACGATATTCCTCATCATCTATTTCATTTTCACCCTTGGTGCTAAAGTTCGACTCAACATTTTTTATAGACCTGCGTATGTCCGCTCTTGCCTTGTCAAGCTGCTCTTTTGTGAGCAGTTTTTCTTTTTCCCTGCGCAATTTGTTCAGCTCATCAAAAACCAGCTCGCTTGATGCTTTTGTGCTTGAAATCATTCGCTGTGCCTGAACATGGGCTTTGTCAAGCTCTGTTTTCGCCTTTGCGAGTATTTCCCGGCTCTGCTTTTTCGCCGCTTCTAAAATGGCGTCTGCCTCAGCTCTCGCCCTCGCCGCCCTCTGCTTTTCCTTTTCAAGTTTGTTTTCGGTGTCCTCAAGACGACCGAGAACATCCTCAAAATGCTTATTGTCCTCTGCCATAAGAGCTTTTGCGCGGTCGATGATAACAGGGTCAAGTCCCAATCGAAGGGATATTGCGAAAGCATTGGATTTTCCGGGCAATCCTGTTATAAGCCGGTAGGTGGGGAGCAGAGTTTCCACATCGAATTCGCAGGAAGCGTTCAAAACGCCTGCTGTTTCAAGCGCATAAATCTTAAGCTCCGAATAATGCGTCGTTGCGGCTGTAATCGCACCGAGGTTCTTTGTTTTTTCCAATATGGAAATTGCAAGAGCTGCACCTTCGACAGGATCTGTTCCAGCCCCGAGTTCGTCAAGCAGCACAAGCGAATCAGCATTACAGCTTTTTAGAATGCTTACCAGATTGACCATATGAGAGGAGAATGTTGACAGTGATTGTTCGATGCTCTGTTCATCCCCGATATCTGCAAGAACGGACTTAAACAGGGGGACGGTGCTACCGTAGTCGCAGGGTAAATGCAGTCCGGTCTGCGCCATAAGAGATAACAAGCCGATTGTCTTGAGGGTTACAGTCTTTCCGCCCGTATTCGGACCGGTAATAATAAGTGTACTCTGCTTTTTTCCGAACTCCAGGTTTATAGGTACTACCTTTTCCTTATCAAGCAACGGATGCCTTGCGTTTACAAGACGAATATTCCTGTCGCGGGTTATGACCGGTCTTGAAGCGTTTGTATTTAATGAATATGATGCCTTTGCAAAAATGACTGCAAGGTCGGTCATAGCTCCGTAATCGGTAATGAGCAGCGCATCGTTATCGGCCGCAAACCCGGAAAGCTCCGAAAGAATGCGTTCAATCTCATTAGCCTCATCAGCTTGCAGTTCCCTGAGCTTGTTATTAGCCTCAAGGACCGCGAGCGGTTCTATAAAAAGCGTCGCGCCCGAGGCGGAGGTATCGTGGATAAGACCTTTTATGTCTCCGCGGTGCTCAGCTTTTACTGGTATTACATAACGTCCGGAACGCATTGTAATAAGGTTTTCCTGAAGGTACTTTGAATATGCTCCGGATGTAAACGAAGCAAGAGCGTCCTTTACGCTGTTTTCACATTTCTTTATATCACGCCTTATTTTGTATAACCTATCGGAAGCGTTGTCGGATATGATATCCTCAGCGGCGATAGCGTTGCTTATCTTTTTTTCAAGCTGAGGATTCTCAGCCAACTGACTGAAATATCTGTCAAGTACAGAGTTCTCTTCACTTTTTGCCAAGGCGTATTTTTTAACGGACGAAACGCTTCTTAGAAGAGAGGCGATATCCAATAGCTCTCTTGGCGTAAGAACAGCTCCCTTTTTGGCTCTTTCAACCGCTGGAAGGATATCTTTTGCTCTGCCGAACGGTGGCATGCCTTTTAGGGTTATTAGCTCTGCGGCACGAGTGGTCTCATCTAAAAGCCGATTAACTATAACATCGTCGTCACTCGGAAAAAGGTTTAAAATCCGCTCCGCTGCTCCCTCCGTGGCGGCAAGAGAGGATAATATCCGTAAAATTTTATCAAACTCAAGAGTTTTCAAACTCTTTGCAAATCCGTCTTTCATAAAATCCTTTCTGAACTATAATACAGACTTGAGAAAATCAAGTGTTTTGTATTTTTTTTCAAGCCGCAAATGCAGGTAAATCTCTGTAATTTTTCCAAGCTCGCAAAGCGAGTTGTCATCGACAGTAAATGAAAAAATTCTACTGCTTTTAGCGTTGATTATGTATCTAAGAGCATCGATGACGGTTCTGGAAACCGAAATCCCCGTACCATATTCCGTCACGCTCGATTCGGTGACGCCGGAACATGCAGAACAGAGAAAAATGCCGTTTTGAACGTCAAGTACGTTCTGCGCTGATAAATCAAGCTCTGTTTCACATTTTGCGCAGGTGTTTATATCGGGTTCAAAACCGATAAGACAGGCCAACCTGAACTCAAACACCGCTTTGATGAATCTGACGGAGGCAAAATTTCTTGAAAGAGCGTAAAGTGAATTCAGGAGCAACTGAAGCACAACGCTGTTCTCACTATCCTTAATCGCCACACTTCCCGATACCTCGCAGAGGTAAGAAGCGAGTGCGAAGCTCTCAATACTCTCTCTGACCGCGTAAAAATCATCGATAAGCTCAGCGTCAACAAGGGTATAATAGCCGTTTTTACAGTATAAGAGCATATTTGAACAGGCGAAAATCTGAACGCTCTTAAGGTTGGATGCCAATATCGACCTGGCTCCCTTTGCCTTAACCGTAATAACTCCGTCAAGCTCGGTCAGGACTGTGAGCAGCTTGCTGTTTTCGCCCTGCGAGCTCTCTTTGATTACAATGCCCTTTACCTTATGGTGCATAACGGCGACTTGTACCTTTCATATTTTATCATATCATTCTTTATTGTTAAATCCAAAATTGTTAAGCAGCGTCGGACTATCACGCCAGTTCTCCTTGACCTTTACCCACAAATCAAGATATACGCGCGTTTCGAGGATTTTTTCGATGTCCTCACGGGCATAAGAACCAATTTTTTTCAACATCCCACCGTTTTTTCCTATCAGTATCCTTTTATGTCCCTCTTTTTCACAAAATATTTCTGCACGTACCGAGATGAGGCTTTTTTTCTCTTTATAATCCTCGATAACGACGGCAACACCGTGCGGAATTTCATCTTCCGTTAAGCGGAGTATCTTCTCGCGAATGATTTCAGCAATTATCTGACGCTCGGGCTGGTCTGTTGATATATCGTCCGGAAAAAAGTGTGGAGAATTGATTAAAAGCGGTTCTATCTCTTTGAAAATAATATCAAGCCCGTCGTTTTGCAGTGCGGAAATCGGTATAATCGAATGAAAATCATACTGCTGTGACAGCTCGGAAATCTGTTTTGCGATATCCGGCTTTTTACATTTGTCGATTTTATTTATCAAGAGTATTATTTTCGATTTAGAAGCGGTAAAGCTGTCAAGAGCGTTTTTCTCCGCGCTGTTTAAAGCCGTGCCCGCTTCGATGACAAAAAGAACAATCTCAGCATCCATGGAGGCGCTGCCGACCGCTTTCATCATATATTCGCCCAAAAGCGTTTTGGGCTTATGAAGTCCAGGCGTGTCGATAAAAACAAGCTGTACGTTCCCGTTTGTTAATATGCCTGTAATCTTATTCCTTGTGGTCTGAGGTTTATTAGAAACGATGGCGACCTTCTCTCCTAAAAGAGCGTTCATCAATGTCGACTTTCCCACATTGGGCTTTCCCGCGATTAGAATAAATGCTGTTTTTGTGTCCATAAAATTCCGTTTCTTCTTTTTGTTTATCGTTTTATTCCAAAACTGTCAAGCAGTTCTCTCTGGCGTTTTTCCATATTCTCCCGCTCTGATTCATCCTCATGATCATAGCCGAGAAGATGAAGCGTGGCATGAGCGGCAAGAAAACACAGCTCTCTTTTAAGAGAGTGCTCGTAAGCTGCAGCCTGCTCTTTTGCTTTGTCTATCGAGATAATTATATCTCCGAGCAGTGTATTTATTTCGGGTGTATCAAAGTCTAAAAAGGGAAAAGAGAGAACATCCGTCGCTTTGTCCACACCACGATGAGCTTTATTGATTTTTCGGATATAAGCATTATCACATATGGTAACTCCGACCTCGAATTTGTGGTTAGGATATTCCGAAGCAACGCAGGTACGGATAATCCTTTTTATAAGTGTAATATAACTTTGAGGTATTATCTCCCCGGTCAGATTCTCATAATAAATTCTTGTCAATTATTAATCCTCTTTTTATAGAAATGCCTTTGCGCAGGTTGTCCCGAGCTATCCTTTTTTTCATAAGCGAGTATGATCTTCTGTACCAGAGGATGACGGACAACATCCTTGTGTGTAAAACGGAAAATACTTATTCCCGCAATATTATCAAGAATTCCTATCACTTCGACCAAACCGCTCTTTTTTAAGAAGGGCAGGTCAATCTGTGTAATATCACCTGTAACGATTGCTTTAGAATTGTTGCCTAAACGGGTTAGGAACATTTTCATCTGCTCCGGAGTCGTGTTCTGCGCCTCATCGAGTATTATAAAAGCATCGTCGAGGGTTCTTCCGCGCATATACGCAAGGGGTGCTATTTCTATTACTCCTTTTTCAATATGCTTTGAAAAACTCTCCGGGCCGAGCATCTCACCGAGTGCGTCATAAAGCGGACGCAGATACGGATCGATTTTGCTCTGCAGATCTCCGGGTAGAAAACCTAAATTTTCGCCTGCTTCTACTGCTGGGCGGGTAAGGATAATTCGGGCGATCTGTTTTTGTTTCAACGCTGTGACAGCCATGGCAACTGCTAAAAAGGTTTTACCGGTTCCGGCAGGACCTATTCCAAAAACAATTGTGTTTTTCTTTATATCATCGACATACTTTTGCTGCCCCACTGTCTTTGCTTTGATAGGCTTACCCTTGTTTGTCAGGCATATGCAATCGTTGTATATTGCCGACAGTTCGTTCTGCTTTTCATCCTTAATCATCGAGATAACATAATTTACGCTGTTTTCATCAATATTATCGGACAAAGCGGAAATTCGTTCAAGCTGTTGTATCGCATCGCACGCCATGGTAACGTTTCCCGCATTTTCACCGTTGATTTTTATAGCACCTTCGCGGTTGCTTATCGTAACCGAAAAAGCGTGTTCAATATTATCAATATTTGTGTCAAGCGTACCGAACAGCTTTAAAACGAAATCGATTGAAAGAGTTGTAATTATTTTTTCGTACACGTAAATGCTCCCCTGCGGATTCTGCAAAGAGCCCGCATTTTATTATAATGCTTTTTCAGAAAGTTTTATTATAGGTTTATCAAATAAAGTATATCATATTTACGGGGAAATGTATAGTGCCTTTTCGTTTTTTACAGACAAAGAATAACTTGACATAATTTTTCACTTATGATATAATTTATACAATAAAATAGAATATTGAGGAGAGAATTTCATGAAAAAGGCGAGTCGCTTAGTTGTTTTTCTTTTAATGTTGGCTATTGTTTCAGCTTTCGTGACTTCCTGCAAGACGACTCCCGGCAGCGAATCGAGCGCGGCTGGTGAGAGTGTCAATGTAAAAAGTGAGCTTTTTGGAAATCTTCCGAACGAGAATTATGGAGATGCCGAGATCAAGTTTCTGGTCGAAGGTGATTACAGAGCTCCCTATTGTTCAGAGGAGATTATGCCTCTTGAGACCTCTGCAACCGTTTTAAGCAAGGCCGTTTCGGATAGAAACGCTCTTGTCGAGGATCGATTCAAGGTCAAAATATCTGAGGTACGTACCACTACCGGAGACCAGATGACGTCAACAATAAGGAACATTGTAGCCGCAGGCACCGATGAATACGATATTGTAATGCCTTATATACCTGATGCGGCTGCTCTTTCACTGGAGAATAACTTTTATTTGCTTAATGATTTCGAAAACATCCATCTCGAGGAGGACTACTGGGATCAGGCGGCTGTAGAGGGTCTGTCGATAAATAATAAGAATTATTTTGCCACAGGGGATTTTAGTGTTTTGACGCTTGCCTGTACTCACGCGGTCGTTTTCAACAAGGATATAGTAACTGAAAACAGTCTTGAAAACCCTTACAATCTTGTAAAGAAGGGCCAATGGACGATCGACAAGATGAAGGAAATGGCAAGAAAAATAACCCGTGATTCCGACGGTATTACAGGAATGACCGCAGAGGATACGTACGGATTCCTTGTAAACAGTAACTTTGCGACCTCGATGTTCGTCGGCTCAGGAGAACGTCTTACAAATAAGGACGCAGACGACCTGCCCTTAATATCGGTAAATTCCTCAAAGGGTGTTGATGTTTTCACAAAGATATTCGACCTGTTTAACGACAGTCAGGCAAGCGGGCATATTGAAAACTTAAGACAGGTAAACGGAACGGGTAAAACGGTATGGCAGCTTGCTACTGATTGCGTTGCAAACAAGAGAGCACTGTTCAGGGCTATGGCGATAGTGGATATTCAAGAGCTTGGAAATTACGAATGTAATTTCGGCATTCTGCCGATTCCGAAGTATGACGTTTCGCAGGATGATTATTATTCACTTGTATCGACAATATATGCTACCTGCGCAGCTATTCCGTCTTCCAATCAGAATCCCGAAATGGCGGCAGTAATACTGGATGCTATTACTCAGGCATCCACGGGTACGGTAAAATACAGCTATTATCAGACAATGCTCAAAGACAGAAAGATTCAGGACAACGAATCCGAGGAGATGCTTGATATAATATTTAGCAATCATGTCTTCGACCTCGGCAACGTATTCGGTTGGGGTGACACCTCCGTTTACGGAAACAACAGTATAGCGAATTTTATGAACATTATCGCTTTCAGCGGTTCAAATACTTTCGCATCAACCTTTGAGTCTATAAGTAATAAGATACAATCAGATTTGGATGCAACTATAGAAAAGTTCAATGAAAAGAACTAGTAAAACTAAATAACAAATAATTATAGCGCATCGAAAAAATTCGGTGCGCTATATTGACATTATAAGGCGTATATGATATTCTAAATGCAGATGCGAATTGTTCGCATTTGAAAGGAGCTGCCGTATGAAATACCTTTCTAAGGTTTCTGTTTTTATTTTACTTGTTGTCATATACGTTTTAGTATTGAGCGGATGCGGTATACCCGGAGATAACCCGGATGACGACGCAAAGCTTAAGGTTGCCGTAACAATATTGCCGCAAAAGGAATTTATCGAAGCGGTATGCAGGGACAGAGCAGAGGTTCTTACAATTGTACCCCTTGGCAGCAGTCCCGAGAGTTATGAGCCAACCGCACAGCAGATTGAGGAGCTGGCGGGTGCGGATATATATTTTAAAATAGGAGTACCTTGTGAGCAGGCGAAATCACTTACAAAGCCTGAAAAGGCGGTAGTTATCAATCTTGCGGAGAAAACAGCGGATAAATATGATGATTTGATGTTTGCGGAAGGCAGCAGAGATCCGCATATCTGGCTGTCCCCAAACAGGGTTGTCGTGATGGTCAACGCCATTGCAAAAGAGATCAGTGAGCTTGACCCGGAAAACGAAGAGGAGTATAAGCTGAACGCCGCATCATATATCGCAGGTTTGATGCAGGCAAAGGCTTATGTTAACGGGCTTTTTAAGGATATACCCGAGGAAGATCGTGTTTTTCTTACCTTTCATCCCGCTTTTGGATATTTTGCTGATGAATTCGGTTTGAGTATGTATTCACTTGAGGAGGAAGGTAAAGAAGCGACAGCTAAGGATTTACAGAATATGATAGATTTTGCTAAGGAAAACAACATAAAAGTATTGTTTACACAAGCAGAGGACGACAGCGCTCAGCCAAAAACTTTTATCGCAGAGGTTGGCGGGGAAACGGTGGTTCTCAATCCGCTTTCGCAGGATTATATAAGAAATCTCAAATTTATGGCGGAGAAGATAGCAGGAGCATTGACATGAGCGGGGATATAGAAAAGTCATCCGGCAACAAGGCAGTATCAATAAAGGATTTATCAGTAGATTACGGACGGATATCGGCGTTGTCGGGTGTCTGCCTTGATGTTATGGAAGGGGAGTATCTCGGCATAATAGGACCTAATGGTGGCGGAAAATCGACGCTGCTTAAGGCTATGATCGGACTTATCCCTGAATATGAGGGCAGCATTACGGTTTTCGGGAATACAGTACGCGACAGCAGGGGATATGTGGGCTATGTACCTCAGCTATCCACGGTCGACAAGCAGTTCCCGATAACGCTTTATGAGGTTGTATTATCGGGCTGTATAAACCCGAGATTATCCATGTTTACTCGTTATAATTGGCAGGAAAAAGAATTTGTCGGCGAGCTGCTGTCACGAGTGGGTCTTCTTCATCTTGCAGATCGACAGGTCTCGCAGCTCTCAGGCGGCGAGTTTCAGCGTATGCTTATAGCGCGGGCGTTGGCTGCCAAGCCGAAGCTTTTACTACTGGACGAACCTACTGCAAGTGTAGATGCTGTGTCCGGCGATAATATATACAATCTGCTGTCGGAACTTAACAGGGATATGACAATAATATTGGTCACACATGATCTTTTGGCGGTATCGTCTCAGGTCAAAAGACTTGCCTGCCTAAATAATAAGCTCATTTACCATGGAGAGCCGCAGATTAACGCCGGCGTGGTAAACAGTCTTTACGGCTGTCCCGTGGATCTTATTGCACACGGCGTACCGCACAGGGTATTAAGGGAACATGAAGATGACGGAGGCTGCGGATGTTAGAGAGAATTTTTGAATATACCTATCTTCAGCACGCTGTTCTTGCCTGTCTGTTTTCGAGTATAGTCTGCGGCATAATCGGTGTGGTTATAATCGAAAAAAAGCTGATAATGATGAGCGGAGGTATCGCACATACCGCTTATGGCGGAGTCGGTCTCGGGTACCTTCTAAATATTGAGCCGATAATAGGTGCGTTCATATTCGCACTCGCTTCCGCACTCGGTATCGGGAGCATAAAGCGCAGAGGCGGACCAAAAACAGATGTCATCATAGGACTTCTATGGTCCTTCGGTATGGCTTGCGGAGTATTCTTTATCGGGTTGAGGAAGGGATATGCTCCGGATATTGACTCATACCTTTTCGGGAACATTCTATCTGTATCAACAACAGATATTTATCTGATGCTTGCACTTTCGGCAGTGATTATAATCGTAATAACCGCATTCTTCCCATATTGGAAAGCTTACCTCTTTGATGAGGAATTCGCTGCCGTAAAAGGAATAAACACCGTCCTTCTCGAGTATATGCTGCTCGTATTAATATCCATGGCGGTAGTGGTTCTGATACGCTCTGTCGGAATCATACTTGTTATGGCACTGCTTACCGCACCTGCCGCTACAGCTTCGCTATTCACAAAAAAACTGAAAAACAGGATGGTTTATGCTGTCATATTAAGCCTTCTCTTTACCGTTAGCGGACTCTTTATATCATACTACTTAAATATACAATCCGGAGCCACTATCGTTTTCGTTTCCGTGGTAATATATTTTACCTCATATGTAATTCGTGAATCCTTTCAAAAGCACAAAGGCTGTCGAAATATAACAAATAAATTAGCATAACAGGGGATGGATGAAGTGAAAGATATGGATGAACTGCTCAGAAGCAGCGGACTAAAAATCACAAATCAACGCAGGGCTATCCTGAGTATACTTGAGCAAAACGAGCTCCCTGCGTCCGCAGACGAAGTTTACAATGCGCTGAGGGAGCGTCATATTTCCGTCAATTTGTCAACAGTGTACCGCACTATGGAGAGGATGTCCGAGTGCGGTCTGATAAAAAAGCTGAAGATTATCAATGAGGAGAAGTCATATTATGAATTCTTCAAAGTAATGCACCGTCACTTTCTGATTTGCTTGAATTGTAAAAAAATGATACCCATTCAGGGCTGTCCACTAAAAGGATACGAAAAAGCGTTGGAGGAAAAGACTGATTATAAAATAGCCGGTCATAGGCTGGACATTTACGGTTACTGCCCCGAATGCAATTCCGATATATAAGAATTTACAGCATATAAAAAGCGATCCCACCCTATGCCGGGAATATCGGGAGTC
>ENA-UOOM01001910-UOOM01001910.1-fermentation-metagenome-genome-assembly--contig:-NODE-1910-length-18671-cov-48.589171_pt1 | contig 18671 bp, 21 predicted proteins | sample MGYA00245781_ERZ724031 | MGnify/ENA primary metagenome ERZ724031 (study PRJEB28704, sample SAMN03018317) | fermentation metagenome | biome: anthropogenic terrestrial biome; feature: soil... | reverse complement strand
CGCGGATACACGTTCAAGACACTGGCCGAGGAGGTCCTCCGTAACAGCCGAGAGCCTCTCACTGCCGAGGAGATATGGCAGGAGGCGGAGAGGACCGGGGTCTCCGAGAAGGTCGGTACGCACGGCAAGACGCCGGAGCGCTCGATCGGGGCCCAGATCTACACGGACATAAGAGACAACGGCGACAACTCGAGGTTCGTACAGCCGACGAAGCACCCCGTGATGTTCGGACTCAAGACCCTCGAAAGCAGCTATAGAATCCGGCCTGGAAAGACACAGGCAGCGGAGCGGGAGCCGCGAGTCAACGGTGGTTTTTGGCGCGAGATTGACCTCCACCCGCTTCTCACGACATTCGTCGTCGCGAACGAGCACTTCCGGTGCAAGACCAAGACTATCAGCGAAAAGAAGTCCAAAAGGGGGCCGTACAAGAACGCCAACGAGTGGACGCATCCAGACATAGTCGGCGCCTACTTCCCATTCGACGACTATGAGGCAAGCACGCTCAAGCTCATAGAGGCCATGCGCGAGAACCCCTATACCATCTTCTCCTTCGAGATGAAGAAGGAGATCAAGCCCTCGGAACTGAGAGAGTACTACTTCCAAGCCGTGTCCAACTCAAGCTGGGCGAACGAGGGATACCTCGTAGCGGCGGATATCTCCTTCGACACGGACTTCCGGGAGGATATGCAGCGTCTGGTGAATGCATTCGGCATCGGCGTGATAAGGCTCGACGTCGGCAACATCGAGCAGAGTGAGATTCTATTCCCCGCAAGGCACCGCGACAACCTGGACTGGGCGACCGTCGACCGGATAGCCGGCATCAACACCGATTTCCGTGACTTCATCGACGACGTGGTGGCCGACGCGCAGAACAAGCGGGTGCGCGGGAGGTACGACAAACCCATCCCGCCCGAGGATTACGACGGATACGTCAGGGATCACCACCTGTCACTCGTCGAAGCCTGAACCTGAACAGCGCAAGAATTGAGGGACGTACCTCGCTGGGTTCGAGTCTACCCCCTACAGTCAGAAGTCACGGAGCCGCGCAGCACGCGCCGAGACGTACAAAGGCGGTCCGGCTCAGCCGATTCCCGCGGCCGCAAGGATCATCTTCTGGCCTCTGCCGGCAGCGATGGCCTTGACCACGTCGAAGGTGGCGGACTCCGCGCTCTTATTAATTGCTTCCTTGGTCTTTCCCCAGACCGTGTTACTCCGCACGGCATCGAGGTAATCCTGTCCCTCCCAGGTCAAATTACATATCCACCGGAAATGACGTTTAGCCCTATATCATACTCGATGCCCACGTCCAACAATCCACGCTCGCTCATTATCTGCACGTAATAGCCGACAAGGTTCATATCATGCTCGGCATCCACAAAGCGCCCGATGTCTACTATGCCGTTAGCATCTTCTACGCCGAGGAGAATCTCTCACAAGATCCATATCTCGCCTCATATCGCCCCTCTTTTCAATCCTTCGATTGAAAACCATTTTAAACTTCACCGTTCTAAGCAAGTAGCCTGTTTAGTGTGCACCCGCACCAAACAGCACTTGCCGCGAGCGTAGCGTCAACACCATAGAAACCAGGCCGTGCACGCCCTCAACCGCATCACCTATTACCTGGAGCGCAGACAGACGGATGCGCTCGACGGAAGCTGGACGCGATCGGAGTCACCGCGGCTACTTTCGAGTAAATATCAGCACAGTCGTTTTTAAAACATTGACCTTCCTCCTGAGCTGCTTGTTTTTCTTTCTTGCGCGCGAGCGATGCGTGCCTGCTCGGGCGTGCGGTCATCGGCCGGATGTGTCGACCTGTTCTCGTGGAGCGCCCAGATCCAACGGTGCAGCGTCGAGCTGCCGATGTCGTAGTGCGCCTTGATGTCCGAAGGGCTCTTACCGTTGTCGTAGAGCTGCACGATCTGGCGTTTGAACTTTTCGCTAAACTTCCTAGGGTGCCTGGGATCTGTTATGGGGGATCCTTTCTGTCTGTCCATATCCCTCATAAAACTGTTTTATAAGGTATAGCTACTCTACCGAGGGTGGCTCTTTATTGAAAATATCTATAGCGAACCCTGAGAGCCTTCCACTCTGCAGCGCTTTATCCAAGGCATTATGGTTCATGATTCCAGATCTTGCAGTATTAATCAGGATCGATCCTGGCTTTACGAGGTTCAGCTCTCGTGCGCCAATCAGATTCCGTGTGATCTCATCGAGTGGGAGATGGATCGTGATGATGTCCGACTGTCTGAGCAGATCATTGAGCGTTGTATAGACGACACCGTAGACGGTGGCTTCGTTCCGCTGGATGATGTCATATCAAAGGATATCCATGCCAAAGCCGAGAGTGCGTCTGGCAACTGCGGTACCAATCTGCCCCACGCCAATGATGCCTCTCGTCTTTCCATAGAGACCCGTCCCCGTACGCTTTGTCCAGCCTCGGGAACAGGTGTCTATAACCATCTGGGATATATGGCGTTCCAGGTCGAGAATGAGTCCGAATGTGAAGTCAGCGATCTCTTCCCTGTTCGATGTAGACGCGTAGGTAGCTTAGATGCTAAGGTCTCTCTGGCCTCTGCAACATCGACTCCATCGAAGCCAACACCGTAACGCACAATGATCTTGAGCCTCTTTTTACACCGAATCACTGAAGTAGGCAGGTCATCGTTGCCCAGTATTATTGCATCGTCATACCGTGCGAACTCGAGCATCCTCTTCTTGTCCAGAGGCCGGCCATAGGGATTGAAGCGGACCTCACATCCCGCTACCTCAAAACGATCTACCGGCTCGCTTGAATCACGCCCGAACGTTACGGCAGTAGAACAAACAACCCATTTTGGCGCCATCTGCATGTCTTTTAAGATCGTCAAAATGATGCTGAGAGCCTTGCTCTGACATCCAGACCTGACCATAAGACACTCGACGCAATGGAACATTGCTGTCTTACCCTATAGGCCCGCTTCTAGTTAATGCGGACACGCAATTAATAACGTATCTATAACGTAATTTGCTGCACCTGAGATGCATGTAGAAACTTGCTGCAGCAGTTCCTTCGATGCATTGCCATCATGCCAGCGCCTCAACAATCCTACAGCTGCAGGAGCATGGCTGGCAGAGCTGTTCAATTTTCCCGGAACAACCGAAGAGGAATATGCGGCTTAGTACGGTCAAGAAAGTAGCGCTGCATCAGCGGGTCGATCCGCTGCACCTCATCGAGTCTCTTCCCTATGTTGAGGAGATTGTGAAGCTGCTGGGCACCAGGCCCCGAACAGACCAATATTCCCGTAGCAAGAGCTCCGGTAGGTATAGCACAGCCCGAGCCACAGGCAATATTGACTGCCTTGCAGAGCGCTTTCGATCTCCTGCCTGAAATGGCTGCCGGTGCCGTGCCTGAAAAGCTTCGAGGTATCGTCTCATCGCAGCCAAATACATCAATGGGTCCCTCTACATCCATTACGATTGCATCTGGATCGGCTTTTCAGAGCTCCTTCAGCTGCCGAACCGTCTTTCCGCGATCGTATATGTCATCGAAGGCAATCTCGTGGACAGACGGGATTCCTTCCCCGAGCTTCTCCAGCTCAACCATGCAACGCATATGCATATCGGCTCCATCGGGAGCATGCGCAGTCCCAGAGGCTGGGACGAAGATCTGCAGGCCAGATATATCGAAAGGTTGGGAATCCAGCGATATGGACAGATTCCGCAGATTCTGCATTGGCGCAGATCTGAGCGAGAATGCAAGAAGGTTTCGCACAGCATCGAATGATTTGCCGATAAACCCTAAGCCAGTCGAAAAGTCCATACCATCTGTCGATTGGCCTCTTCCCGCATACAATCCCACACCCTTGGCCATGATTGCATAGAGGTTGGTAGCCATGGCAGGAGCCAGAACACTTCCTCCGCCATCTGTACCTACACAGGCATCGTTGATCCCCTTCAGTACATTGATGGCTCCTCCGCTCGTTGAGCCCGTCATAGGCCGGTATGTCAGGGGATTCACCAGATCGGTATCGATGCTTCTCCCAAGGTCCGACATGCGATCGACCGTATAGAAGAGAAGCATCGGGTCGCCTACTGCAACATCGAGCAAGGTTGCCAGCGCACCATCGGCACTCACAGCCTCGAAACGCCTGTGAGCCGACACGACAGCAGAGCCACACTCCGAAAGCGTCTGATATAGGCTTGCATTCGAAAAGTCGACATCATCGATATCGGGCAGCTCAGCGCAGGGCAGATATGTCTCCACAAATACATTAGCAGTGTCTTCTACATACCGCAGTCGGACAAGCTTGTATACCTCATTGCCCGGATCTATATGAAGCGCGTCCGCAACGATTTCCTGTGCCTTTTCACGTCTGAAAATGATTACTACAGTACGCGTGCTATTACCGGCCAGGCGCATATCATCTGAAAAGCTCATCAGCCCTTCTGTAAAGTGCTGGCGCACTTTCGGATGGCAGACGACCGTCCCCCGCCTGCGGCGTCGATCGAGATAGCCATCATCCACCAAGAGCTGCAGAGCCTGGCGTACCGTTGGACGGCTTACTCCATAATCCTGAGCAAGATCCTTTTCAGAAGGAATGCGCTGTCCCTCCTGATAGGTGCCGTCCTTTATTTTCGCCAGTAAATCATTGCTGATGTCCTCATACAGCGCCATGGTGTTTCCCCTCATGTAGCGACAAGAACATCAATCGCTGAACCTACCCCGCGTCGATACAAATTGACATTTTACTAATCATTATATAATTATGTATATACATATTATCTCAATGAAAGGACCACGATGGCTCGCTACACCCTTGACGACCTTGCCCAGCTGGTCGACCACACGAACCTTAAGCCATATGCCACTGATGACGATATCCGGCGCCTCTGTGCCGAAGCACGCCAGTACCATTTTCGCATGGTAGCCGTGAACCAGGTCCAGTCCAAGCTCTGTGCACATGAGCTTGCTGGCAGCGATGTGCACATTGGCGCAGCCATTTCTTTCCCGCTTGGCCAGACCTCCATCGCCGCAAAAGCATTCGAAACCCAAGACGCCATCGCAAACGGGGCCACTGAGATCGACTATGTCATCAACCTGACACGGGCGAAGGCCCATGACTGGACCTATATCGAGGATGAAATGGAGCAGATCGTCTCGATATGCAAAGGTGCTGGCCTCATCTCCAAGGTCATATTCGAGAACTGCTACCTTTCCGATGAGGAGAAGGTTGCCCTGTGCGGAATTGCAAAAGAAGTCGAGCCCACCTTCGTCAAGACTTCTACAGGTTTTGGCGCCTCAGGAGCGACCGTCAAAGACGTTCGTCTCATGAAGGCCAATGTCGGCGATGTAGTGCAGGTCAAGGCAGCAGGCGGCATACGCGACGCCGATACCTTCCTTGACTTGGTGCGTGCCGGAGCCACCCGCATTGGCTGCAGTGCCGGCATCCCCATCATGCAGGAATTTGAGCGCAGGCTTTCATCGACGGGAAACGACTATTTTGAACTCTGAGAGGCCATGAACAACAGTCCTTCGTCTGCCTCGTAGGCAGATTGACCAGAAGCAGCTGGCCCCCATCATGACACAGCATTGAATGAGACCGGCTGCCAGGCAACAATTACACCAGGCAGCCGGTCTCATCTTCATTCAAGCTCAGAAACTCCGAGCAAGCAGCCGTATGGGTAGCCTTATATGCCAAGTGGTATTCTCAATACGATGAGTTTCTAAAAGAAGAGACAACCAACAATGAAGGCAAGACCTTCCTTACGCACGAAAGTCTTGTTAGGGCGAGAAACTCGCTTACCTCACTTGTGCGCAAAGGCACACTGTTTACCTACATAGATCCTCATCTTGTTGAGCGAATTGGATCACTTCCAGCTACCAATAACGCTGTAGAGAGCCTCAACGCCCAACTTAGGGTGGTACTGAGAGAACACAGGGGTCTATCGCTGGAGCGACGTGTCAAGGCTGCTTACTGGTGGTGCTACATGGAGGAGAGACTGGGACTAGCCAGACACACATTTTGTCCTATAACTCGGACTTCCTCCCAGGCTCCCTCGTCGGCTGCGAAACCGAACACCGTAGCCGCCCATGCCTCCGCCCCCTCTCACGCACGGGCATCATCGCCCGGTGGAACCGTTCCGTCTGTCGGCCCAGAGGTCGAGCCCTCGCGTATCTCGACGATGCCACAATCTTGGGGATCTTTCTGCGGACGCTGGGTCCAAAGGTCTGCTTGAACTCCAGGGCAAGCCTTCCTCGAGATCTGACAGCTGGGTCAGGTCTTCCCAGGTCACATCGCCTATTGCCTTTGGCCGGTCTTGGTCGTCGCGAAACGGACTAAACATGCCTACCTTCGCCTGCGATTGCGGGGTGACAGCGCGGTGGTAGTCTTTTGAGTGTAACGCTCATGACACGTCGGCCGACGAGGAGGGGTGCCGTGATACCTTGTGTGCCTTACCTTTACATTATGAAAGGGAACGTCCGGCAAATTGCCGGACGTTCCCAAGGAATAAACGCTACTCTGCCAGTAGCTCCCCAATATCCACGATGCCTTGAACTCCCGTGTTGCACGCGTCTTCCGCAAGAACTGCAGGGTCCTCGTAGTCTTCCCTGCTCATCAGCACCTCAATAAGCATCGGTAGGTTTACGCCCGCAACAGCTGCAATGTCAGAGCCTTCCCCCATGAGGGTTGCCAAAGCATTTGAGGGGGTGCCCCCAAAGAGGTCCGCCAGCACGAGCACCTTGGCGTTCTCCCCAAAGCCAGACAGTCTCTCACGCAACTGGGAGGTCAACGTGTCCAAGCTCCAATCAGGCTTGAACGAGAGATAGCTCAGCTCCTCTTGCCGCCCAAGGATCATCTGAGCGCTGTCGCACACACCCTCCGCCATCATTCCATGGGTCATCACAAGTACATGTATCAATACAGTCTCCCCCGACCAATGAGCCACATCACTTGGCCCCTACCAGTAGTTGTCACGACTAGAGAATGCCAACCAGCGCGCAGATCGCACCCACGGCGACCATTCCCAGAAGCAGCGGGATGATGCCCACGTTCTTCTTTGCGTGGAAGAAGTAGGCAACCACCACGGTAATGAATGGGAGCAGCCCGGGCATCAGACCATCGAGAATGGTCTGGAGCTGGGTCGTGGCCTCGCCGACTGTCCAGGCGATAGGCGTGGACACCGAGACAAAGCCGGCAGACAGTCCACCGATCATGATGAGGCCAAGGATGCCAAGGATGCTGGTAACCTTCTTGACGTTTGCCTCGGAAAACATCGGGGAGTCTATAATGTCTGTCCCCTGCTTATACCCGAGTTTCACTCCCCAGTGAGAGATTCCATACACAGCTGCAGCCCAGATAACAATGTAGAGAATAGGTCCAGCAACGTTGCCGCCCATGGCAATGCCCATGCACGTAGACAGCAGAAGCGCATTAATCGTTGCTCCCTAGAGGGAGTCGCCCAGGGCTGCGAAGGGCCCCATAAGCGAGGTCTTCATGGTTTCAATGAGGTCGTCGGGCACATCCTTGCCCTCGGCGCGCTGCTCCTCCATGGCAAGTGCGGCGCCCAGGATGGGAGAGCCTATCACCATCTCGGTGTTGAAGAAGGCCATGTGCCGGGTAAGCGCAACGGAGAAGTCATCCTTGTTCGGATAGAGCTTCTTCAGGGCCGGCATGAGGGACCAGGCAAACCCAACATTCTGCATGCGCTCGTAGCTCCACGAGGCAGTATTGGAAACGATCCAGCGGTTGGTAACTTTCGACACGTCTTTGTTGCTCAGCATCCTGCCCTCAACGCCCTGGTTATTAGTGGCTTCTGTCATCGTAATCACTCCTTCTAATTTGGTTACCAACGCTTGTCGTTTAGAGACTGCCAAGGTCGTTGAGGTCGTCCATGTCATCCGAACCGCCATCGAGAGAGACTGCCGTTGCCGTAGCCACTTCATCGGGATCGCCGTTCATCTTAAAAAGCACGGAGACCATTGCCGCAGACATCGCGAGCAGGGCAACGGTAAAGATGGGAAGCCCCATAGCGGAAACGAGGATGAAGCCGACAACAAAGAAGCCAATCTGCACCGGGTTGGTGATGAGCATCTTGAGAAGGACGGCCATTCCGATGGCGGGGAGAATACCACCCACAACGGTCATGACGTGCGTCAGCCAATCAGGCACATACTCAGTAACACTTGCTGCCGCCTGCGAACCAAAGAACAGAATAAGGAAGGTAGGAACGAAGCGAATCACAAACGCAATGATGGAAGGCACCCAAATGGCCATCATCGTCATGCCGCGTACATCGCCCTTTGCGGCAATCTCATCGGTTTTGTGCGTAAGGAACGAGTTGACCATGGCAAAAATCTGCCAGGCAAACGTGCCGATAAGCCCCAGGGGCACGGCTAGTGCAACCGACTCTTCTGCAGACACGCCAAGCGAGAGTGCGAGTGCTGTTCCAACGTAACCAGCAATGTTAAGGTCGGACGAAACGGCACCACCAGGAGTGATTGCACCGATGTAAAGAGCGTTGATGGTTGCACCAATGATTACGCCATTGACGGGGTCTCCCATGATGAAACCAACGATGAGACCGGCCACTAGGGGTTTGCCAAATCCTTGATAGGCAATTGACTGGCCGCCAAGAAATGGCGAAGGAAGCCATGCCAGAAACGTAAATAGCGCTATGAGTGCTGCTTGCAGGGCTGTCATAGTTGTGATCCTTTCTGCTGTGTCTTATTCAGTTGGAAAACGATTGATAGGTTGGCCGGGAACCGTCTGCATGTAGATGTCTACGTTCGGAAGCGCAGCCATCGCCTTGACTGCGGTGTAATTCTCCTCGTCAAGGTGCACGGTGTCGGCATACGTTTGCCTCCTCTCGGCCGACCCCACGTTGCCAATGTTCACGTTCCACGCAACCTCGGGATTCGAACGAACGATCTTCTCTGCCACGACGGGATATTTCGCAATTACGAGGATGTAGGGCGTATCCTTGGTGAGCGCCCCGGCAATCCTCTCGACTGTGACCAGCCTCAGGTCAACACCGCTCGGAGCAGCAAGCTTGAGCGCCTTGCCAACAAACTTGTTTGCTGCCGGGCCGTCATCAACAACGATGATTCTCTTAGTTTTGAGTTGCTTCACCCAGGCAGTAACAACCTGCCCGTGGACCAGCCTGTCATCAACCCTGAGATACATTGAGTCTCCCTTCGTCTTGGACGGTGCAGTACCGCGCCCCTCCTTGCTGCTATCCGAAACGCCTCGAATGCCCGGCTGCGCAATTCCTCCAACAGGGCCTCGTAGAATCAAGCGCCAATCTTTGATTCCATCCCGAGTGACAATGCGTACTGGTGGTAGCGCTCCAGATCCTCGTCGCAAAGCGACTGCCTGGGATAGGTGTATTGCCTGCCGACCTTCTCGTACTTCTGTATTCCAAGGGTGTGATAGGGCAGAAGGTTAACGCGCAAAATGCCAATGCCGTGAAGCCAGCCGATCATCGACATGAGAGTTTTCTCGTCGTAGTTGAAGCCTGGTATCACGGGAATATGCACGTTCACCTTGTCGGGACAGTTTGCTGCGAGCCAGCGGATGGCCTCCTTCACGCGACGGTTATTGCCGCCGGTGACCTCGTGCATCAACTCGTCGTCTATATGCTTGAGGTCCCCAAGGAAGTGATCGACGTAAGGCCCGACTGCGATAACACGTTCCAGCGGCACGTCATAGCAGGACTCGAGAGCGGTGTCTATGCCAGCTTCATGCGCCTCTCGCAGAAGAGCCATGGTGCCTGCTGGGTTGAGAAGGGGCTCTCCCCCGCTCACAGTAAGACCGCCACCGGACTCGTCGTAGTAGTCGGCGTCACGCAGAGCAAGATCCACGAGCTTCCCAACCGTACGGATCTCCCCCATGAGCTCCACTGCCTCGTGGAGACAGGCTCTCTCACAGAGATGACACTCGGTGCATCTCATCGCATCAAATCGGAAACCAGATGAATCGGACGCGACAAAGGTGATCGCTTTGGTTGGGCAAGCTGCCGCGCAGCTCATACACGCAATGCACTTGCTTACCATGTGACCAATCACAGGAAGAAGCGACTGACTTTCCGGGTTTGCGCACCAAGGGCACCTCAAGTGACAGCCCTTGAGAAATACGACCGTCCTGATTCCCGGCCCATCGTGTGTCGCGAATCGCTCGACGTTCATCACGCGCAGCTCGACGTCTCTATCTCCCATATCACACCTCCTCTCGATTGTCAGCTCGATGGTTGACTAGTCCCAGAGGGTTCGGGAAATGACCTCGTCCTGGACATCTCGGGGCAGGTCAACAAAGACAGCACTGTAGCCCGCAACCCTTACGATCAGGTCAGGATACTTCTCGGGGTGCACCTGTGCGTCCTCGAGTGCACCCTTGTCACACACGGTGACCATCAGCTGGCATCCTCCACGCTTGAAGTAGGTCTTGAACAGCTGCTTGACCTTCTTGCGATCGTGGTTGAACATGCGGGGCGTGAACTTAATGTTCTGGACCGACCCGGCATGATAACGGGCATCGAATTTAGCAAGTGAGTTAAGCATAGCTGTCGGTCCGCTGGTCGCTGCTCCTCCCTGCGGGTTGTTGGCCGGGTTGAGATAGACACCCGCGTGCCTGCCATCGGGCGTGGCAGCAGTCTTGTGTCCCCAATCAGTGTTGGTCTGGTTGTTTGAGATGACGATGAGGAAATAGCCAATCCCAGCGTCTATCCCACGGTTGCGAACCCCTTTGGCAACGTATTCATAGAGGTCGTTAGCCATGGCATCAACACCATCTAAGTCGTTTCCGTACTTGTCGGCATGCCAGAGGTCAAGGCGGAGCCTCTCCTCCCCCGGGCCTTGGAAATCGTCGTTGCACGCATTCACAACTTGCTTGAGCGTGTAGCGCTTCTCGTCGTACACCAGCGTCTTGAGCGCCCACAGTGCATCCGAGGTGTTGATATTCGCATACGTCTCGATGCAGCCGCCGAGAATCTCGACGCCTTCGTCGAGAAGCGCCTTCCCCCGCTCCAGGCAGTCATCCATCAGAATCGAGGTAAAGAGGAAGCTGACCTCGCGGTTCATGACCTCATATGAGTGGTATTGGTCGGCAGCTGCCTTATCAAGGTATCGGTCGAGAAGGTGCTTGTAGTTGTCGTAAAGCTTGTCAAAGGTGTCGAGCTCCTCCAGGGGGAGTACCTTCACCCCGTCGCTCTTGTCCACACCATCCCAAGGATCAACGCCACCATTGAGGCTCATGGAGAGAATCTTCACGAGATTAATCAGGGTGTTGGGGGTTCCCACGCTCTTGCCCTGGATGACGAACTCCGTGCACCCAAAGGGGACGTACTGCTCTGCGATCTTGCGTGGGACGCGCATGCCGTACTCGACGGCCGGCACTTCGACTTCATCGTTGTAGAGCGTGGGATATGTGGCTCCAGCGCCGATAGCGTCATATGCCATGTCCATGATGTCATCTGGAGTGGTTGAGTCAAACCTTAGCGTGAACTGCGGCTCAACATAGCGGCAATCTTTGCATACCTTGAGGCACACACGGGCAAAGATGTCGGCCGCATTGGGATCTGGCCTTCCCTGGCCACCCACTATCACGCGTCCGTTAACAGTAGTACGGCGATTCTCAATCAGAGTCCAAAGACTGCGGACATAGTCATAGGCGCCCTGCTCGGTGATTACCCCAAAGTCCAAATCGTGCTTGAGGAAGGGTCCGAGCACCGTATCAAGACGACCATAATTGATGCAGCCAGCGCACAGGGCGTAGAGCCAAATCAGTTGAAGGGCCTGATGGAAGGTCTGCGGCTTAGCCTCCCTAATGGCGAGAAGGTCCTTCTCCATAAGCTTGAGCTGCGCAATTCGCTCGGGCGTTGCCCCAACCCGTGCCTCGCGGCAGAGCTCCGCCTCGTGCGCGACAACTTCCTGAAAGAGCTCGAGTGCGTCAAAGGAGGCCAGGAGGAACTCGTTCGCGCCCTTTGTTTCTGTGATACGGCGCCTTACTTCGCTCTTCAGGCCATCCACCCCGAGGTCCACGAGCTTCTGGTAGTTAAGCATCATGCCCGATAGGCGAGCCGTTGCCATGTAGGGTGGTTCGTACTGCATGAAGAATCCGGTGGTTGCATCACCCAGGATGTCTTGGCAGTAGAGGGTCTTGAGATCGTGGCCCTGCCAGAAGTCGTAGAGCGCATCGACGCGGGACTTCTCCTCGCTTGTGGCAAGCGTCTCCTTGAAGGCTCGGAGCTTGTGAAACACGCAGTAGTGGCCTACCCCTCCTACTGAGGTCACGCAGCCAAAGCCGATGGGGAGAAAGTCAAGACGGCCAGCAATGAGGTCCTTCTCCTCGATATGGCGGAAGAGAGTTGGGTAGATGATCTTTAGGCACTCTACCTCACGTCGAGCCTTGTCCGAGTTTGCATAGCGCTTGTAGGTCTCGGTGTATTCCTCCATCAGAGCAAGCTGTTCACCGGGGGTCTTCTCGCTACAAATTGGCTCGCTTACTTGCACGTTTTGGATGCCATCGATGTTTATGTGTGCCATGATTCTCCCCAGCCATCCTCGAAGAACGGTATCTTGCCGCTAGTGCTTTGCCTTCTCAGCGTCTCGCCAGTTGTGTTGGTAGCCCGAGAGAAGGTCGACAAAGCGTGCAGCAGTGAGGTGGGGACGGGTAATTGCAGAGCCAACAACAACGGCGTGCGCGCCAAGGAACACGCACTTCATGGCGTCTTCGGGGGTGTAGATGTGGCCCTCCATCATGACGTAGACGTCGTCGCCAAGCTCACGGCAGAACTCGCCGAACATGCGGAAGTCAGGCCCTTCGATGTTGTAGGTCTCGGCGGTGTACCCATAGAGCGTGGGAGCCACGATGTCCGCGCCGTTCTCAACAGCGCGACGACCCTCCTCAAGATTGGAGACGTCAGCAAAGGTGATGAGGTCAGGGTACTTCTCCTTTACCTGCGGAAGAAGGTTCCAGGCAATCGTCCCCTCATGGGTCCTCTGGCTGGTGCAGTCCATGGCCACAATATCTGCACCCGCTTCGATGATTGCGTCGACCTCGTGCATGGTGGGCGTGATGAAGACGTCCGTGTCATCATGCCAGACCTTCCAGAGACCAATGATAGGCAGGTCAATAGCATCCTTAATAGCAGCAATCTGTTCGGGCATGTTCGATCGAATGCCCACAGCACCGGCCCACTGAGCAGCCTCGGCCATCTTCACCACGATGTCATCGGTGTAGATGGGATCATCCTTCTGAACTTGGCAGGAGACAATGAGCCCTCCCTTAAGGGAGTCGAGAAGGGCACGGTTCTTGGGGTTCGAGGTCTTCATGTGCACTCCATTCTCTGATTGCTTTGTATTTATATATATAATACATTTATTTGGTAGAAATGATAGAGATGTGAGGTTTCTTGGCGCTGCACATTTTCTCCACATCTATAGGCGACCCATGGGTGAGAATTCCTTTGAGGAGGCCGCTGATGAACGGAAGCACAGACTTGCTCGTACAAAAGAGTGATATTGACGATGCGAACCCCGCGCCCATTTACCAACAGCTTGCTTCGGTGATCCGAGACAAGATAGCCTCACATGAGCTTGTCGAGGGGTCGAAGCTCCCCACAGAGACCGCCCTCTCGAAGGGCCTTGGTATAGGCGTCTCGACTGTACGGTCTGCCTATTCCCTGCTGGTCGACGAAGGACTTGTGACAAGGCGTGCTGGCAGGGGTTCATTTGTAAGCACGCCCGTCCTCAACCGTAAGCTCGCAAGTCTCTATAACTTCACGTCCGAAATCAGAGAGCTGGGCAAGACGCCAATTTCAAGGGTTGTGAAGTTTGAGGTCGGGAATCCAAGCGCGGAAGTCGCACGCGAGCTAGATATTTCCACCACAAGTCCCGTATTCCATATCCAAAGGATCAGGTGTGCCGATAGCGACTCCCTAGTATTGGAGAACGTGACCCTTCCTGTAAACAGATGCCCCGAGCTCACGGCGGATGACCTCAAGGGGTCTTTGTATGAAGCGCTGGTGAGACGGGGCTATGCTGCCCCAACAACAGCGCACGAGATACATGAGGCCATTGTGCTGTCGAAGCATGACGCTAAGCTGCTTGGACGCCATCCTGGAGACGGAGCTTTTAGAGTTACCCGTACTGCATACGACCTACTCAAGACCCCGGTTGAATATGCCGTAAACATCGCACCAGGAGACAAGACTCGCTACGTAATGGATCTTGGTGTTGATGGGACCTCCGTCTCGAAGGCGCACCAGTTGTAACCTTTTGAGCACCGCATTTCTAATGGCCGGTAACCTCAGCAGCACAGCTGCCATGCAAGATATGTACAATTTGGTAACACATTGCAATTCTCAACTGGGATTTTCAGTCATTTTAATGTCAAATTGTACACATTTTGGGTTGAGCGGCGGCGGTCGGGAACTAATGACGCCGAAACTTTGAGTTGGCATGTGGCTCCTGCGGAAATGTGCCTTCGGGCGAGAAAAAGACACCGCAGGGAGAGCGTGGTACCCGCCCTACCCTCATACGCAAGCAGGCCAGACCCACCACTGAGTCCGGCCTGTGACAATTCGTGGTGCCCCAGGGCCGATTCGAACGGCCGACACCAGGTTTAGGAAACCTGTGCTCTATCCCCTGAGCTACGAGGGCGCGCAAGAAGACATTCTACCGTCGAAAAACAGCATGTGCCACGGTACGCACACTACTTCTACTTCTTGTTGGCGCGGCGCTCCTTGGCGGCTTCCTTCTCAGCCTGACGAGTCATGCCAAAGCCAACGCCGATGAGAATCCACCACGTACGGTCAGTCCTGCGGTACTCCTCGTTTGAGTGAAGGATAAGGTCGTACCCGCCCTCCGGCGCTGACGGCGTCCCTGGCGTTCTCCAAGGCGGCCTCGAAGCGCCCCGTCGAATATCTTCTGGCCGGCGTCGTCGCCGAAGTCGTCTGCCATGTCCCCTCCATGGCGGGCGGCTCGTGGACGGGCCGACTCGCGCGGCTTGTCTCTCTCTTCGTTTGCTGGGTGCCGGTTGCAGCCCGCCGCCTACGATTCAAGGCGAGGCGGCTGTCCGTATGGGCCGCGTTGTCCGCACTAAGCAGCTATGTCAGCGAACACCCCGCATTATCAATACAGAAATAGGCCTTGCGTCTTTGACTCGGTTGCAATCGAACCTTCTGGTTCGGAGGCATTTCTATTGCTTATCTACCTGTGAAAACAACGCGATCATTTCGCCACGTCCCTACTCGGTGGTATCCAGCAGTCAAACTTTCCCGACGCTAACAGCGGAACGCCCATCCCTCTGCTCTCGAGTTCGGCGCGCTTCGCGGCTCATGCTTGGAACAGTTGACCAAGCGCATGGAAGGACGACTGCCTTCATCTATCCATGCCGATACTGGCCGTGCTTCCTGGTGTTGCGGCCATATTGGATGGCGAACTTTGGACAACGGTGCAGGCAGCCCAAGCACATGGCGCACCGATCCTTCACCCACACGGGGCGATTGTCCTGCATCTCGATGGCATGCACCGGACACCTCCTGGCGCATAGACCGCAGCCGATGCAACCATCTTCGAGGATAAGGTTCTTTGTGCGGCGCGTATTGGCGTCGTAGATGCGCTTGCCCACGACTCCGGTAACAAGCGGCGTGGTGATGTGCATGTGCTTTCCGGCGACTTTGTCGGCAATCGAAACCTTTAGACGGCCAATTTGCTCATCTGCCTCGAGGTTGATTTTTGCCACGCGCGCTTCGTCGGAGAGGTCGAAGATGGGCGTCCAGGTATCGGGCATCTTCACGTCGAAAAGGGCATCGAACCCGCAGCCCTTCTTCTTCATATATCGGTTGGCCATGGCAGCGGCGGCGCCCGTGGTGGTACCGAAAGTCCCCACGTAATAGACGTAGGGCTTCGTGATATAGTCGAGCTCTAGCTTCTCAAGAAACTCGGACACGACGCTGGGCATTGTCCAGTCGTAAGTCGGAGAGATTATGCCAAGGCGCTCCTCGCCCTCGATATCATAATGAAACTCGCCCTTGTCGAGTGCCTCGGGGATATAGATGAGCTTCTCCCCCTCTGCCGCGATTCGCTTGGCAACATAGAGCGAATTGCCCGTCGCGCTAAAGTAGAAGATCATTTATGCACACTCGCTTTCTCAAGTGTACCAAGCAGGAATTCGATGTCGTCCAAGGCCTCCTGTTTGGTGATGGACTTGTCCAAGAAGCAGGTCGAGAGGATCATTTGCACCGTGTTGCTGTAATGCTGGGCCATGATTTCATTAGGTATGGGGTATTGAGCGGAGAACTCGCACGAGCTCACCATGGTGAAGACCGCTTTCTTGATGTATGCGTCGAGCGAACGCAGCATAGCCCCGTCGACGCGGTTGCTCCTAAGCAGCCTATCGATTACGGGGCGGCGAGCATCCATGTAGTCATAGGTCGCCTCAAAGAGCGCCAGCGTGCGCTTGTCGTGCTCGATGTCTTGAAACTTATCAATTTTGATTCGAGCGCCGATTGACTCCCAGCAGTAATCCATGAGCGAATAGATATCCTCGAAATAGTTGTAAAAAGTTGAGCGTGGGTAACTTGTCTTGGCGCAGAGCTCGGCGATGGTGATGCGCTCGAGGCTCTTCTCTTGGAGGAGTTCCATAAGGGCTGCCGTAAAGTCATGCAAGAGGCGTTTGGTGAAGCCCCTGTTCTTGTTAATCTGGTCGATTTTCATAACGTTTCCCCAACGAGGGCATTGTCCATAAAGAAGCCGATAATGTCGCAAGTACACCGTGGACACATGTCCATATACGAATGATGGTCCACAAGACTGGAAAATGGAATAGACATTGCGTTGCCGCCTTCCAGGTATGGACAGGTGCGCAAGATTGTCCACCGCGAGGCAAATCCGCAGGGCGCCCCAAATTTGGTCGAATTGAGCACGAATCGATAATAGATCCATCTTTTCCACAGGTGCCCGCAGATGTTTCGTGCATTTCCTACGGGTGCCATTTATTTGCAGGTGTGCGAATGCGCGCACCGCATGCGGACCTGCCGCACGTCCAACGCATTCCACCCCATGAGCCTCAGTCTTGCTTAGACGTGCCGCAGCCTACACAATTGCCCTTGAAGGCAATCTCGCGCCTTGCGAACTGCAACTACATTAACGCGAGAAGGCTGGTCCTCGAAGCGCCGACGGCACTCTTTGTCAATCATGCTGTCGATACTCTCGAGCGGAAGACCGCGCTCGAGGACGTCGGCGCGCGTAGCGGCGATTCGCGAGGCTATCGCGGCGGGCGGTCTCCGCTTCTCCGGTCAACGCAAGCCTCGCCCTCAGCTGCGCCAGCGTATACCGCGACGTGATGACCGTAGGCCTTATGCCCTCGTACCTGGGCGTTGACAATGGTGAACAGCGTCATGAGCGACCACCTCGAACTCGACTCCTTGCCCAGGTCGTCAAGCGCGAGCATCTCGCACGAGGCGTACCTCTCGAGCGCTCTCTTGCTCGACCCTCCCACGTCGAACGTCTCCCTGACGGCTTCCCTGCAAAGGGCGAACGCTCTGCTCCTCGTGCACTGCTCAGTGCCTGCGGCCTCGACTATGAGGTCCCTCGAGACGAGGTTCCCGAGGGACCTTCTGACCTGCCTCTCCGACATGTTCAGGAACTCGGCGCAGCTCTCGGCCGACTCGAAGTAGGTGCCGGTCTCCTCCTGGCAGAAGCTGAAGACCCTCGCGTAGACGAGGAGGTCAGATCCCCGGAGTCCCAACCCTGCCGTCATAAAGCGGTACACCGTAGCAAACTCGCTGCCTCGTCCGCCGATATCATGTCCAAGCTGCTTCCGATTTCCCGACGACTCATCTGACCCCCTTAGCCCCTGTCAAGCAGCGAGGATACTGGGGCTTGGGGCGTCCCTTGGTGACGGGTCCCGGGTTTGCCTTCCATAAGCTTCCGCAACGGCGGTCTGCGCAGAAAACGCACGACGCCGCTCCCGCGGACGGCGTCATTGGTCCAGCATCCCGACCAGCTGGGCGATCTTCCTTGGCGAGTAGTACCAGTTGTGGCCGAACTTCTTTGCTGGGATCTGCCCGTTATGGACCATGCGCAGGGCCTGGCGCTCGCAGAGCCCGAGGTACTGCGAGACCTCCTGCGTGCTGAGCGAGCGGTTCATCTCTGGGAGAGGTCTGGTGTCTGCTCTTCCTGCATGCATGTCGCCTTCCCTCATCTGGTGTCACCCCCCATCTTCCGATGGAGCGTGACGCCCTTGGGTTACCTGATGATTCGCATGCTATCCGCTGGTGTCGGTATCTCTGGCTGTGTTGTCCGGCCTGTCCCCACTGTCCGCATTGGCCGCCATGGCCGGGCATTTCCCCAGGACGCCACGATTCCTACACATGTGCCCAAGCCGAGGATACCTAACGGCCTCGAGGAAAGAACCTGCTGCCAGCACAGTCGCAGCCGCACATCGACGGGCGAGCACCTTTGGGGAGGCTAGAGGTGGGCGAAGGCGGGTGAGACGGGTTTGCTCACTGCTAAAGGCGGGTTCGTGGAGGAGCGTTTTCGATGCATCTCTGATGCGACGATCTTGTACGAAGACGCGTACTAAAACCGCTTGTTGAGGAATAGTTTGCGGCGGGAGAAAAGACAAAAACGGACATCAGGAGAAACGAGAAACACGTTTTGCAGTATTGATGCTGTTTAACAGGTAAAA
>ENA-UOOM01001904-UOOM01001904.1-fermentation-metagenome-genome-assembly--contig:-NODE-1904-length-18725-cov-11.090145_pt1 | contig 18725 bp, 18 predicted proteins | sample MGYA00245781_ERZ724031 | MGnify/ENA primary metagenome ERZ724031 (study PRJEB28704, sample SAMN03018317) | fermentation metagenome | biome: anthropogenic terrestrial biome; feature: soil... | reverse complement strand
AGGAACATAGAGCTTATGGGTGAATAAAATCACCTCATTTGTCGCTTAACTCATATAATTATCCAGGAGGAAAAAGCAAAATGAATGCAAATGTAGCAATCCAGGTTCTGCCGGGTGTGGCAGGCGATGATGAGGTAATCCGTATTGTAGATGAGGTAATCGCTTATATCAAGAGCACGGGTTTAAGCTGCTATGTGGGTCCATGTGAGACTGCCATAGAGGGAGATTATGATGAACTGATGGATATTGTAAAAGAGTGTCAGCTCATCGCAGTCCGCGCAGGGGCTCCGTCAGTATCGGCGTATATCAAAGTATCATATAAGCCGGAGGGTGATGTACTGACCATAGATAAAAAAGTTACGAAACATCACCAGTAGGCAGGATGAGGAAAAACAAAATATGAGAAAGCAAACGACAGGAAGGACTTCTGCCAGTCATATTTGGCCGGCAGAGACATGGCCCGTACTGGCTGTCCTTTTGTTATTAATTATATGGCAGGCGGCGGGCAGCAGCGGGCTTATTCCAAAATTTATGCTGCCCACCCCGGTTAACGTGGCAAAGGCCTTTGTTTCAGATTTTCCGCTTTTGGTTAGCAATGCAAAGGTAACACTTGTGGAAGCTTTCATGGGTCTTGGAATGGGCGTGGCTGTGGGATTTATGATAGCAGTGTTGATGGACCGATTTGAAAAATTATATCAGGCCTTTTATCCCCTTATTGTGCTTACGCAGACTGTACCTACGGTTGCCATAGCCCCTCTTTTGGTGCTTTGGTTCGGCTACGAAATGCTGCCAAAGGTTATCTTGATTGTAATTACGACTTTTTTTCCGATCACAGTAAGTCTTCTAGACGGTTTCAAGTCTGCAGACAAGGATATGATCAGTCTGATGCGCTCAATGGGAGCATCAAAAATGCAGATTTTCAGGCTCGTTAAATTTCCGGGGGCTCTGGGCCAGTTTTTTGCCAGTTTGCGCATCTCAGTGTCCTATGCAGTAGTGGGAGCTGTAATTTCTGAGTGGCTGGGAGGCTTTAACGGGCTGGGAGTTTATATGACCCGGGTAAAAAAGGGATTCTCATTTGATAAAATGTTTGCGGTAATTTTCCTTATATCGGCCATCAGCCTGGCGATGATGGGATTAGTAAATATTATACAGAAGAAATGCATGCCATGGGAAGTGAGAAAGTAGAGATACTTTGAGAGGAGAAGGACGAAATGAAAAAGAATATATTAGCTGTACTGCTGTCAGCTGCTTTGGCCGGAAGTATGGCAGGATGCGCTACAAAGGAAAAGCCATCGGGAGACTTACAAAAAATCACCTTTGTGCTGGACTGGGTTCCGAATACGAATCATACAGGAATATATGTGGCAAAGGAAAAGGGGTACTTTGAAGCTGCCGGTTTGGATGTGGAAATTGTACAGCCGCCGGAGGATGGTGCTGAAATGCTGGTGGGCGCAGAAAAGGCTCAGTTTGGCATTTCTGCCCAGGATGGTCTGATGCCCGCATTAATCGGAGATAATGCCATACCTGTGGAAGCAGTAGCAGCGGTTGTACAGCACAACACATCGGGAATCATTTCCCGCAAAGGCGAAGGGATGGAGAGACCTAAGGGGCTGGAGGGGAAGAAATACGCTACCTGGGATAAGGATCTGGAAAAAGCAATGATCAAAAATGTAATGGAAGAGGACGGCGGGGATTTCAGCAAAGTTGAACTGATTCCCAGTACTGTGACGGATGAGGTGTCGGCACTGCAGAGCAAATCAGTGGATGCCATCTGGATTTTCTACGGCTGGACGGGCATTGCCTCAAAAGTAGCAGATTTTGGTACTGATTATTTCGCGTTCAAGGATATTAACAGTACCTTTGATTTCTATACACCGGTTATCATTGGAAATACAAATTGGATGGAAAAAAAACCAGATGCGACAAAAGCATTCCTAAGCGCTGTAAAAAAGGGCTATGAGTATACAATTGATCACCCGGAGGAAGCAGTGGATATCCTTTGCAAGGCTGCTCCTGAGCTGGATAAGGAGTTGGTAGCAGCAAGCCAGAAATATTTGAATGAACAGTATAAGGCGGAGGTAGAACAGTGGGGATATATCGATCCCGACAGATGGAATGGTTTTTATAATTGGGTAAGTGAAAATGGCCTGTCCGAGACAAAAATTTCTGAGAATACCGGATTTACCGATGACTATCTGGAATAAGAATCAAACACAAGGGAGCGGTGAAATGACAGAACTGATTGTAAAGAATGTGACTCTTTCCTATGAGGAACAGCCTGTAATAGAGGATATTTCCGTTGAACTCCACGAAAATGAACTGGTCTGTCTCCTGGGCGCCAGCGGAGGGGGAAAGACAACGCTGTTCAATGTAATCTCCGGTCTTCATTTGCCGGATAAAGGAAACGTGATACTAAATGGGACAGACATCACCGGACGGCCCGGACATATCAGTTATATGCTGCAAAAGGATCTGCTGCTGCCCTACAAAACCATTGAGGATAATGCCGCCCTGCCCCTGCTGATTAAAGAGGAAAAGAAGAAAGCAGCCAGAGAAAAGGTAAGCGCATATTTCAGGGAATTTGGCCTGGAGGGCACCCAGAAGAAATATCCTTATCAGCTCTCCGGCGGGATGCGCCAGAGGGTTGCTCTGCTCCGGACCTACATGTTCTCCCGGGATGTAGCTCTGCTGGACGAACCGTTCAGCGCACTGGATACTCTGACAAAAAGTGATATGCACAGCTGGTATCTCGAGGTCATGGATAAAATTCATTTGTCGACGCTATTTATCACCCATGATATTGACGAGGCAATTTTGCTGTCGGACAGAATTTATCTGCTGACCGGTGTGCCGGGGCGGATCACAGATGAGATTATCATTCGGGAGGAAAAACCAAGAAGAAAAGATTTTACATTATCAGAGGAGTTTCTGAAATACAAGAGACAGATTCTCGGAAAATTATGAGATATCTTCATTGCATCTTCCAATACTAACGATTGAAGTTATGTAAAATTTGTGCTAAAATTGGAAACGCTGCAGAGAATTTTACGTTGGAAAAATACCCGGGAATAAATGGAAATTTTGAGGCAGGTACATGATAATCCGGGTAAGATTATCGGAGGATAAAGGAAGAATGAAGAAAAAACCAGACAAAATAATGAGTCTGTTGTTAGACCTTGCGCAGAATATGAAAGAATGCGGGGAGTATTTCAGCAAATTTATAATCCATTCTCCATCAGATCTGAAAGTCTTTTCTGAAAAAGTGAAGGATTTTGAGAGCAATGGGGACACCGTTTTACACGAGATTAATGTAGAGCTTAACAAAGCCTTTATCACATCTATCGATCCCGAAGATATACTGACACTGGCAGAAAAAATGGATGATGTTGTAGATTGTATTGAAGAAACCTCAGCCTATTATTATATGTACCGCCTGACAGACGAGGACGATTATATGTCCGATTTCAGAATCCATATAGGGTTTTGTACCGCAGAACTGTACACTGCCATTGACCTTCTTGTGCAAAAGCAGCTGAAAAGAGTCAGGGAGCATACAATCAATGTGAAGACAAGTGAAGAAGAGGGGGATACTCTGGAGCGCAAAGCCATCCGCAGTCTGTTTAAGAAATATTCCGATCCTATTAAAATTATTCAGTACAAGGATTTGTATCAGGTGCTGGAAGAGTCTGTTGATGCATGTCAGGCGGTCGCAAAGTCGCTTGATATTGTTATTATGAAGAACTTATAGGAGGCAGCACAGGATGGCTATTGTTATTTGTATTATACTGCTGGCTCTGCTCTTTGACTTTATCAATGGGTTTCACGATACTGCGAATGCGATTGCAACAGCTGTATCTACTAAGGCCCTGACTTTGAAAAAGGCAATTATCATTGCTGCCGTCATGAATTTTATTGGAGCAAATGTTTCCACAAATGTTGCCCAGACCATTGCTACAGATATTGTAGATCTGGACCACATTTCAAATGCTTCCATGGTCATGATTGCAGCTATTCTATCGGCAATTATCTGGAATCTGATTACTTGGTATTTTGGGATTCCAAACAGCTCTTCCCATGCATTGATTGGGGCCCTGACCGGTGCAGCGCTGGCGGATGCAGGTGCTTCTGCAGTGAAACTTAGGGGCTTGGGAAAGGTGGTTTTATTCCTGGTCATTTCTCCTATTGCAGCCATATCAGTTGGCTATGTAGTGTTTTCCATTTTTAGAGTAATATTTAAAAAAGCAAATCTGGGGAGAGCAAATTTTATTTTCCGCAGACTTCAAATATTGACTGCTGCGGTGCAGGCTTTTTCACATGGAACTAATGATGCCCAGAAGTCAATGGGTATCATTACAATGGCATTGGTAGCACATGGATATCTTGACAAGCTGGTGATTCCTCACTGGGTACAGATTTTGTGCGCGCTGGCTATGGCCCTGGGAACTTCTATCGGCGGGTGGCGGGTTATTAAAACTGTAGGCACGCGGATTATGAAGCTGAAGCCTGTAAATGCTGTAGCGGCAGATGTTTCCTCAGCCTTGGTCATTCAGGCGGCAACATATTTCGGAATGCCTGTAAGCACAACCCATGTGATATCTTCTTCTATTATGGGGGTAGGTGCCGCAAACCGGATAAAAGGAGTAAAATGGAGTACAGCCAAGGCCATGGTGACAGCGTGGTTTACAACAATTCCGGTCACAATTATCATATCTGCGGAAATCTTTACCATATTTAAACTATTCTTATAAAAAATGGGGGCTCTCAACAAGCCCCTTTTACTATAACAAATTTATTCCATTTTCTAATGTGCAGTCCATTATTTCCTTCGGCCAAATGGAAGACTGCACCTCACCGATATGTGCCTTGCGGAGATAGTACATACAGATTCTGGACTGCCCGATACCGCCGCCCACTGTATATGGAAGCTCTCCGTCAAGCAGAGACTTTTGAAATGGCAGGCTGGCGCGTTCTTCGCAGCCGGCAAATCTTAACTGTCTCTTCAGTGCTTCTTCATCTACACGGATACCCATGGAGGACAATTCAAGTGCAATGTCCAGCACAGGGTAGTAGACAATGATATCTCCGTTTAACTCCCAGTCATCATAGTCAGGTGCACGGCCGTCATGTTTTTCGCCGGAGGCAAGCTCCTTACCAATCTGGGAGATGAAAACGGCTCCTTTGGCCCTTGCGATACGGTGTTCTCTTTCCTTTGGTGTTTTGTCAGGGAACATCTCTTCCAGTTCCTGCGTCGTAATGAAGAAAATATCATCGGGAAGGAGCGGCTCTATATAATTATATCGCCTGGATATGTAGTCTTCTGTCTCTTTCAAGGCACTGTAGACCTTGCGCACAGTGTATTCCAGGGTTTCTGTATTGCGTTCTTCTTTTGATATGATTTTTTCCCAGTCCCATTGATCCACATAGATTGAGTGGATATTATCGGTATCCTCGTCACGGCGGATGGCACTCATGTCTGTATACAGGCCTTCACCGGAATGAAAACCATAGTGCTTCAGCGCGTACCGTTTCCATTTTGCGAGGGAGTGAACAATCTCAGCCGGGGCATCCTCCTGTTCCTTGATTCCGAAAGACACAGGGCGTTCCACTCCGTTTAGATTGTCATTGAGGCCTGATTCCGGACGCACAAAGAGGGGTGCTGACACGCGGGTCAAGTGAAGCGCTTTCGCGAGAGAACGCTCAAAGTGATCCTTGAGTTCTTTAATAGCAACTTCAGTTTCCCGTATGGTGAGGGGAGAGTGGTATCCCTGAGGAATTATCAATTCTTCCATAATGTAAGCTCCTTTTATTTGTTTTGATAAAACTGCTGATGTTCCTATTTTACAGTTTGGCGGGAAAGAAGTCAATGTTCTCCTTATAGTTGATATTGTCCGGTTACAGCAGAAATGCAATGGAAATAATTTTGTGAAAAATAATAAAACCAATAAAACAAATGAACATTCACTTTATAGAAAAGGTAGACTTTTCATTTAAAGGAGAAAATTCCCAGGAAATGAAGGCTCAGAAAGTTTTATCTTATTGGACAACAGGGAATGATAAGAAAAGATAATAGAAATATTAGAATAAAGGTGGGTGTTAATCAATGATTCTTTAAAGTAAGGTTAGCATTCATCTCTATTATTGACCTGAATGTATTGCGGGCATCTGGGTGAGGTTGTATAATAAAGGCATAAATCAGGTGAAGAAAAGGAGGCTTGCTTGTGAAGATAGATATGCATTGTCATGTTAAAGAAGGTTCCATTGACAGCAAAGTAAGCGTGGATGAATATATAACACTTTTAGAAAAGAAGGGTTTCCAGGGAATGGTAATTACAGATCATAACACATATAAGGGATACCGTTACTGGAAGAATAATATGAAAGGAAAAGTCCATAACGATTTTGTTGTGCTAAAAGGAATAGAATATGATACAAGAGATGCCGGGCATATTCTAGTGATTATGCCGGAAGGCGTGAAGATGAGGATTCTTGAGATGCGGGGACTGCCGGTCTCTGTATTGATTGATCTAGTACACCGCAACGGCGGAGTCCTCGGACCTGCCCATCCCTGTGGGGAGAAGTATTTGAGCATCACGAATACAAAGCGGTTTTACACGAACCCGGAAGTGATGAAGAGGTTTGATTTTATTGAGGCTTATAACTGCTGTGAGTCGGCAGCTTCAAATGCGGGAGCACTAAAGTTGGCGGAAAAATATGATAAGGTGACGGCGGGAGGGAGCGATTCTCACAAACCGGACTGTGTGGGACGAGCTTATACAATTCTGCCCGAGCCTGTCACATGTGAGACAGAGCTGATTTCTATGATCCACAAAAAGACGAAGTTTGAGACAGGCGGGACTCTGTATGAAAAAACAACAAAGGAAAGAATAGGAAAAGTCAATAAGGTTTTAGTGTATTCCTTCTGGCTATATAATAAAGGCGGGGAACTGCTTAAACGTCACGGAAGAAATGAGAAGATAGAGGTAGAAAATCCAATTGATCCGATTGATCCTATCGAAATGTATTATACAGGAGAGCAGAAACTCTCCTGAGAACTGTTGTACTGTCAATCCTGGATGGGGAATAGGCCGCAGCAAAAATATATGCAGAGATTCATTTATATGGCATACCTTAAAGGAGCCGGGATTATCCTATTCCTGGCTCTTTTGCTTTACATTGCATGGACAGATTATAAAATAAAAAGAATACCGGATAAATACACGGCAGCCTTGCTGCTGTGGGGCATTATATGGGCAAGGTTCTATCCGGCTGTCCCACTGCAGGACAGAGTGGCAGGCGGAACTGTGGTCAGTGGGATTTTGTTAATCCTTTCCCTGATCAGACCCGGATGCTTCGGGGGCGGAGACATTAAGCTGATGGCGGCAGCCGGGATTCTGACTGGTTTAAACCGCAATATCTGGGCTTTTGTGTTGGCTGTACTGTTAGCCGGGATACATGTCTGCAGGAAGCTGCTGGTGCCCCTGCCTCCGGATTCAAAAAGGCGAAGAGAGAGTTTTGCTTTTGGCCCTTTTTTATGTGTGGGAATAATAGCTGCCATACTATTCGGAGATTGTCTGACAGACTGGTTTTGGCATGGATAGTGTACTGCATTCTAATGAGAGGCTGCTTTTCGGTATTGTCCCGGAGTTTGGGCATATTTGCGCTTGAAAAGCCGGTTAAAGTAAGAGAGATTGTTAAAACCGGACTGAGCCGCAACCTCCAGTATGGAATCTTCAGTTGTGAGAAGAAGACGGGCCGCCATGGTGAGCCGGTAATCATTGAGGTATTCCATGAATCCGGTTTCCATGTGCGTTTTGAAAAACTTCATGAAATGGGATTTACTGTAAAATGCGATCCTAGCCATCTTCTCTACAGTTATGGGTTCAGCATAATGTTCCTCTACGTATTTTAGCAGGATTTTCAGTTTTTCCAGTGACTTCTGTCTGGCATTCCGGACAGATTCTTTATTACCATGTACTGAAATTAGAAGAAAAAAGAATTGGAATAAGAAACTTTTCAATGCCAGCCGATACCCCCGTGGCCTTGCTGCACACAACTCATCAATGTGGTTGATACACCCTAAAAGGCTTGGATAGTCTGTGCAGGAGGGAGTGATAAAGGTCAGGGCAGGGAGTTTTGCCTGCAGCAGGGGAAATATAAATTCATCGGCACAAAAGTCATTTTCGCCTGTAATCAGTATTTCTGCCTTAAAAATGATATTCTCATACTCCATGGCATATTCTGCTTTCTGTTCAATGGAGTGCAGCTGCCCGGGAAGGACGAAGACTATATCCCCGGCAGTGACAGTTCTGGTCTCAAAGTCCACCGATACATACCCTTGTCCTTTTTTAATGACAATCAGTTCTATTTCATCATGCCAGTGGAGGGGAACTTCTGTAAAATCCAGAGGAATGGAGCAAAGGTAGGTGTTGTAAGGAAAGTTTATGTCTGTGTGTGATTTTGTTTCATGATAATTTTGATATTCTGCAATATTCATGTGTTTCCCCTGTCTTCTTTTGATAATGATAGTATTGTACTATAATATAAGACTATTTTGCAAGAAAAGAGAAAAAAATAGTACTATAATGTTCTGCAGTTCAACCTGAGAAAGGAGTAAAAACATGGACATAAAAGAAAAGCTGCAGCAAAAGTTGGGAAAAGGAATCGTGGAGGCAGCAGACGAAGAGATTTACTATGCACTTTTAGAGATTGTAAAGGAGCTGGCCAAAGGGAAAGAAAGAGGCAGCGGCAAAAAGAAACTGTATTATATTTCGGCAGAATTTTTGATTGGGAAGCTTTTGTCCAATAATATGATTAATCTGGGCATATATGATGAGGTCAGAGATTTGCTTGCGGAAAATGGAAAGAACATATGTGAGATCGAGGAGGCAGAACCGGAGCCCTCTCTGGGAAATGGCGGACTTGGGCGGCTGGCAGCCTGCTTCTTGGATTCTGTGGCCACTCTCGGACTGCATGGGGATGGTATTGGATTGAATTACCATCTTGGCCTTTTTAGGCAGAAATTTGAAAATAGATGTCAGAGAGAAACTGCAAATCCCTGGATAGAAGAAAAAAGCTGGCTCACCAGGACAGAAGTGACTTATCCCGTTACATTTAAAGGAATGACTCTGAATTCGAGAATGTACGATATCGAAGTGACCGGCTATAACAATATTACGAATAAACTTCATTTGTTTGATGTGGAGACGGTGGACGAGGGGATTGTAGAAGAAGGGATTACTTTCGACAAAGAGGATATTGCAAGAAATCTGACTTTGTTTTTATACCCTGATGACAGCGACGAGGATGGGAGGCTGCTTCGGATTTATCAGCAATATTTCATGATAAGCAATGGAGCAAGACTAATTCTTGACGAATGCATGGAAAGGGGATGTAATCTTTATGACCTGCCAGACTATGCGGTAATTCAGATTAATGATACCCATCCGACTATGGTGATTCCGGAGTTGATCCGCCTGCTGATGGAGCGGGGGATGGATATGGACGATGCAATTGACGTGGTGTCACGCACCTGTGCGTACACAAACCACACCATTCTGGCGGAAGCGCTGGAAAAATGGCCTGTTGAATATTTCAAAAAAGTGGCTCCGCAGCTTGTTCCGATTATAGAAGTGCTGGATGACAAGATAAGAAGAAAATATACAGATGAGAGAGTATATATTATAGATAAAAACGATACGGTTCATATGGCACATATCGACATTCATTATGGTTTCAGTGTGAATGGCGTGGCATCTCTCCACAGCGAAATACTTAAGAAAAATGAACTGAATCATTTTTATAAAATATATCCGAAAAAATTTAATAACAAAACAAATGGAATTACATTTCGCCGCTGGCTGCTCCACTGCAACCCACTGTTGACCGAGGTGCTTGATAATGTGTTGGGAACAGGATATCATCTGGATTCCGGTAAATTAGAAGATCTCATGAATTTTAGGGGAGATAAGGACGTACTGGAGTCTCTGTTGAAAACCAAAAGGGAGAATAAAAAGGCACTCTGCCGATATCTTAAAGAAACGCAGGGGGTAGAACTGAATCCGAATTCTATATTTGACATTCAGGCAAAACGCCTCCATGAGTACAAGCGCCAGCAGATGAACGCACTGTATGTTATTCATAAATACCTGGAAATTAAAGCGGGAAAACTTCCTGCTATTCCCATAACGGTAATATTTGGGGCAAAGGCTGCACCGGCTTATATAATTGCAAAGGATATTATTCATTTGATTCTCTGTCTGCAGGAGATAATTAACCATGATCTGGAAGTGAGCCCTTATCTTCAGATCGTGATGGTGGAAAACCACAATGTAACTAAAGCAGAGAAATTAATACCTGCGTGTGATATTTCTGAACAAATTTCCCTGGCCTCCAAAGAAGCAAGCGGGACGGGCAACATGAAGTTCATGCTAAACGGTGCGGTTACTCTGGGAACCGAGGACGGGGCAAATGTAGAGATACATCATCTGGTAGGAGATGACAATATCTTTGTATTTGGAGCGTCCAGTGATGAAGTCATTATGCATTATGAAAAGAAGGACTACATTTCTAAAGATTTTTATAAAAGGGATAAGGATATCAAAGAAGCAGTGGATTTTATCACAAGTGACGAAATGCTGGCAGTAGGAAACAAAGAGAGCCTGGCCAGACTGAAGCAGGAGCTTTTGGACAAAGACTGGTTTATGACTCTCCTGGACTTTAAGGCGTATACAGAGAAAAAGGAGGAGATACTCAAGGCCTATGAGAACAGGAGCGAATGGGCAAAAAAAATGCTGGTGAATATTGCAAAATCAGGATATTTTTCCTCCGACAGAGCAATAGAAGAATATAACCGGGATATTTGGAAATTATAAAAAATGATTGCAATTACTGTGCAGCAGGTGTATATTTAAAATATGGATTGGAAACGTTACCGAAATCGTTTCCGAAGCCGATGAAACTATTTAATGTCAATTAAAGGAGAGGAGAAGTAAGCTATGAAGATGAAGAAATTTTTAGCTGCGGCTTTGGCAGTTACTATGGTTGCAGGTCTTAGTGTCGGGTGTAAAAGCAACAAATCCGATTCGTCCGATGAAGGTACAGTTTATTATCTGAGTTTTAAACCAGAGCAGGCGGAGCAGTGGGAGGCTATTGGTAAAGAGTATACCAAAAAAACAGGTGTAAAGGTAAAGGTGCAGACTGCGGCATCAGGAACTTACGAACAGACATTGAAATCAGAGATTGCTAAGAAGGATGCACCTACAATTTTCCAGGTTAACGGACCTGTCGGTTATCAGAATTGGAAAGATTACTGTGCGGATTTGTCTGACTCGGATTTGTATTCCTGGCTCAACGATAAGAGCATGGCAATTGAAGGCGAAGATGGCGGAGTGTTTGCTGTTCCCTATGCAGTGGAAGGATATGGTATTATCTATAATCAGGAAATTATGGACAAGTATTTTGCTCTGGACGGTGCAAAGGCGGAATCCATGGACGATATCAACAACTTTAATACATTGAAGGGGGTTGTTGAGGACATGACAGAAAAGAAAGATCAGTTGGGCATTGCAGGTGTATTTTCTTCCACTTCATTCTCACCGGGAGAAGACTGGAGATGGCAGACACATCTGATGAACCTTCCTATCTATTATGAATATAAGGATGCAGGAGTTACTGATGAGGATGAAATTACATTTGAATATAATAAAGAGTTTAAGAATATCTTTGACCTGTATTTGAATAATTCTGTTACAGAGCCTGCTATGCTAGGATCCAAGACAGTAGCTGATTCTATGGCAGAATTTGCCCTGGGCAAATCCGCAATGGTACAGAACGGCAACTGGGCATGGGGCGATATCAATGGAGTTGATGGCAATACAGTAAAAGAGGACAAAGTAAAATATCTGCCTATCTATACCGGTATGGATGGCGAGGAAAAACAGGGCCTGTGTGTAGGCGGAGAGAACTATTTCTGTATTAATAGCGAGGCTTCTGAGGCGGATCAGAAGGCATCTCTTGAATTCCTTCAGTGGCTGTTCGGAACCGATGAAGGGAAAGACAAAGTTACCAATGAACTGGGATTCATCACACCGTTCAATACGTTTGAAGATGATGAAAAACCGACTGACCCATTGGCACAGGAAGTAATCCGCTATATGGAGAATAAAGATCTGACAAGTGTTTCCTGGGATTTCCAGACATTTCCGAGCCAGACCTTCAAAGATAATCTGGGTGCATCTCTGCTGGAATATGCTTCCGGGAATAAGGAGTGGAAATCAGTAGTTTCCGACTGTGTCGCTGACTGGAGGACAGAAAAAGAGGCAACAGCCGAATAAGACTAAATTGAGGGTGAGTGCAGAAAATCTGATCTGGCTCACCCTTAGTGCACTAGCTGTAAGAAAGGAGGAATATTATGCAGAAAGCATATAAAAAATACTTTTGGATATTCGTACTCCCGACATTAATTGCATTTATATTGTTTTTTGTGATTCCTTTTATACTCGGAATCGGACTGTCATTTTGCAAGTTTACGACAGTGACAAATGCGAGATGGGTCGGACTGGACAATTATGTGAAGGCATTTTCCAATAAAGATTTTCTCAATGCGCTTGGATTTACGGTGAAGTTTACTGTTGTTTCCGTTATCACCATTAATGTGATTGCTTTTATATTTGCATATGCCCTGACGAGGGGAATTAAGGGGACGAATCTGTTCCGCACCACATTCTTTATGCCGAATTTAATCGGTGGGATTGTGCTGGGATATATTTGGCAGCTGATGATTAATGGAGTACTCTCCGGATTTGGGGCTACGATTACCACAGATCCAAAATATGGATTCTGGGGCCTGGTTATTCTTATGAACTGGCAGCAGATTGGATATATGATGATTATTTACATTGCGGGGATTCAAAATATCCCTACAGAGGTGGTGGAGGCTGCGAAAATTGATGGTGCGACCAAGATGCAGGCATTGTTCAAGGTGACAATTCCTATGCTGATGTCCTCTGTTACAATTTGTCTATTTCTGACGCTGACCAATTCCTTTAAGCTCTTTGACCAGAACCTTGCACTGACTGCCGGAGCTCCGTCCAAGAAGACCGCTATGATGGCTCTCGACATTTTCACCACCTTCTACAACAGAAACGGCTGGGAGGGTGTAGGACAGGCAAAGGCAGTTATTTTCTTTATTATTGTAGGTGCTCTGGCACTGTCACAACTTTATTTCACGCGAAATAAGGAGGTGGAGAATTAATGGCTGCTAAGAAAACAAACCAAAAAAATACTCGGACAATGGAAGTATCAAAGGGCACCGGAATTGTGATGACCGTTATATTCTCTCTTTTAGCTCTGGTGTTTATTTTTCCGATTGTTCTGGTATTTATAAACTCTTTTAAGAGTAAGCTATATATCAGTGATAGTCCCTTTTCACTGCCTGACAGCCAAACCTTTGTTGGATTGAGTAATTATATTGATGGAGTGGCAAAGACAGGCCTGATTAAGGCGGCAGGTTATTCTATCTTTATTACGGTATTTTCTGTTGCACTGGTTGTCCTTTTGACGGCCATGACGGCATGGTGGCTGACCCGTGTAAAAAGCAAGCTGTCATCTGTTCTGTATTATTCATTTGTATTTGCCATGATTGTGCCGTTTCAGATGGTAATGTTTACCTTATCTAAGGTCACAGATACATTGAATCTGGGAAACCCGGCGGGAATTATTCTGGTATATGTAGGATTTGGATCGGGGCTTTCGGTGTTCATGTTTTCCGGCTTTGTCAAGTCAATTCCTATTTCTTTGGAGGAGGCGGCTATGATCGACGGCTGTACACCTGTACAGACATTTTTCAAAGTGGTTCTGCCGGTACTTAAACCCACTGCCATCACAGTTGCAATTTTAAATACCATGTGGATATGGAATGATTATCTGCTTCCTGTGCTTGTAATGGGAAGTGATTATCAGACAATCCCAATTGCGGTGCAGTATCTGCGGGGCGGCTATGGCTCTGTGGATATGGGAGCAATGATGGGAATGCTTGTTCTGGCAATCCTGCCGATCATTATATTCTATCTGTCCTGTCAGAAGTACATTATCAGAGGTGTGGCGGCAGGAGCGGTAAAAGGTTAGGCGCGTTACACGAAAAGAAAGGGGAAACTTAGGTGCGGGAAAGTGGAATATTACTGCCGGTTTTTTCACTGGCTTCGGAATATGGGATTGGATGCTTTTCCAAAGAGGCTTATGAATTTGTGGATCAGCTAAAAGCAGCAGGACAGAGCAAATGGCAGATTCTTCCCCTGGGGCCGACGGGGTACGGAGATTCTCCCTACCAGTCTTTCTCCACATTTGCGGGAAATCCATATTTCATAGATCTGGAAACGTTGATTAAAGATGGACTTTTGACAAAAAAAGAGTGCGTATCTTACGATTTTGGGACAGAGAAAGACAGGATAGATTACGGAAAACTGTATTTATCAAGATTTAGGGTACTGCGCCAGGCATACAGACGGTTTGAGCCCTGGAAAAATCGGGACTACGAGGAATTTCTGGAAGAAAGCGGAGAATGGCTGGATGAATACTGTCTCTTTATGGCACTGAAAAACAATCATAAAGGAGTAAGCTGGAAAGAGTGGGAGGCGCCATACAGAGACCGGGATTTAGATGCTCTTGAAAAGGCAGAAGAAGAACTGGCGGATGAAATTGACTTTTACCGCTTTCAGCAGTATGAGTTTGACAGACAGTGGAGAAGACTTCATACCTATGCCAATGAAAATGGGGTACAGATTATCGGAGATGTTCCGATTTATGTGGCTTTTGACAGCGCAGACACATGGGCAAACCCGGAGCTGTTTCAGTTTGACAAGGAAAATAACCCAACGGCTGTTGCGGGCTGTCCGCCCGATGGTTTTTCAGAAACGGGGCAGTTGTGGGGGAATCCCCTCTATGACTGGGAATACCATAAGAAAACAGGGTATGAGTGGTGGATGAGGCGGATGGTACATTCCCTGAAGTTGTATGACATCGTTCGGATAGATCATTTCCGAGGTTTTGATGAGTATTATGCAATACCTTACGGGGAGAAGACTGCGGTGAACGGAAAATGGATGCCGGGACCGGGGATAGAGTTTTTTGAAGCTATGAAAAGAGATGTAGGAGAGCTCAATATTATTGCAGAGGATCTGGGTTTTCTTACAGACAGCGTATTGAAATTGTTGGAGGACACCGGCTTTCCGGGAATGAAAGTTATACAGTTCGCTTTCGACTCAAGGGAATCTTCCAATTATCTTCCACATACCTATACTCCCAACTGTGTTGTGTATACAGGGACCCATGACAATGACACGACCCGGGGATGGTATCATAATGTAGGCAGAAAATGCCGTGATTTTGCCAAGGAATATCTGCACAAGGATGCCTTGGATGAAGACAAGCTGGCATGGGATTTTATCGCCATGGCCATGGGAAGTGTGGCTGAGCTCTGCGTGATTCCCATGCAGGATTACCTCTGCAGAGACAGCAATGCCAGAATCAACACACCGTCCACACTCGGAGATAATTGGGTATGGCGGTTGAAAAAGGGTGAGATTAGTGATACTCTTGTAACAGAAATATTGCGGGTGACCCGGCTTTATGACCGGTTATTTCTGAAAGGGACAGCACTTTGACAAGGATTTTCTGTAGAACAGGAGCAGACTGGCAAAGAGTGCAGGTATACAATACACTGTAAAGGCAGGAATAATTATGGAAACAATTAAGGATATTGCAAGAATATGCGGCGTCGGAGTCAGTACTGTGTCTCGTGCCATCAATAACCATCCGGATATTAACCCGGAGACAAAAGAGATGATTATGCAGGTCATCAAAGAACACAACTACATTCCAAACAATAGCGCGAGAAATCTAAAACGCTCTGAATCGAAAGCAATTGCTGTTTTGGTAAAGGGCATCACGAACCCCTTTTTTAATGATATGATCGGTATTATTGAACAGGAGACTCAGAGAAAGAAATATTCTTTTATCCTTCAGAGGGTGGAGGAAAATGAAAATGAACTGGATGTGGCCATTCAGCTTGTGAAAGAGAAGAAGTTAAAAGGCATTATCTTTTTAGGGGGAATTATTACCCATTCCAGTGAGAACTTTGCACAGCTGGATGTGCCGTTCGTGCTCAGTACTTCAGATATCGTGAATGAAGAAGACAACAAAGCTCCGCTTTGGTCCTCCGTATCAGTAGATGACTTTGCCGAGAGTTATAAAATGACAGACTATCTATGCAAAGCGGGCCACAGAAAAATTGCCATTATCGCAGCCACAAAAGGGGACGAAAGTATTGGAAAGCTCAGGCTTGAAGGATACCTTAAGGCTCTGGGAGACAATAACATCCGGCCTGATAAAAGTATTATTCTTCACATGGAGGAGAATAAGGACAGCTATTCTATGGAGACAGGTTACCGGCTGATGAAAAAGCTGCTGAAGGAAAGAGATAAGTTTACGGCAGTGTATGCTATTGCGGACAGCCTGGCTGTCGGGGCCTGCCGTGCCATTACGGAGACAGGGGCCGTGATACCTCGAGATTGTTCAGTGGCAGGATTCGACGGCCTGGAAATTGGAACATATTATAATCCTTCCCTGACGACAATCCGTCAGCCGGTGGAAGAGATAGCAAAGGTAACGATTGATTTGCTGTTTAATATTATTCGAAAGAACGGGCAGCACAAAAAGGTAGTGCTTCCCGGGGAACTTCTAGTGAGAGAGTCAACACAGGAAATATAAAAAAGGGGTCTGACCCTTTTGAGCACCATTTTCTGAATTATCATGACAATTCAGAATTCGGTACCCAAAAGGGTCAGACCCCTTTTTCTATTTATGCTTTTCATTGAATTTTTTTCTGAATTCTTCTAACTGGAGTTTGTAATTTCTGGATTCCATTTTCGGGAAGGCTTTTACAAGACGGCGGCTGATTTTGGGTGTTTTATTTCCTAGTTCCTGATAGTGGGATTTCAGTTCAGCAATACGGCTGCCAATTTCCTCGGATACTTCTTGCTTTTTTTCAGACCATTCGTTAACGGTTTCCTGTGTCTTTTCACGCAGCTCAAAGGCGGCCTCATCCAGCTTTTGCCGGGGAGCCGCGCTCTTTTCCAAGGCAAAAACTACTTTTTCGTAGATATCTTCCCCTATCTGGTCTGAAATCTCATGCAGCTCCCCTGCAATCTTCCCCATACTGGACAATCTTTTGTTGAACTTGAAGATTGCGGAGGAAGTTACAGAGAGGTCTATAAGCATGATAGCGCCAAACACGGAAATGAGTACAATGCCCAAAACCTGTGGAATGAAGGTGAGCAGTGTATGTAATAAAGGATGGACAAAATCCATGACAATCACACAGGCAACTCCCCACATAAGTGAAAAAGATAGACAGATATAACCGCCGATGTTGAGCGGCTTGTCTGAATAATCCCACCATTTATTGTGAAAAATTTTATCCATGGCCCAGCCCGTGACACCTTCCAGGAGTGTGACTACTACCACAGAGGATACATACAGGAGTATTAAATTTTCCTTATAAGGCTCCAGCAGTGCAACGACGGCAGTGACTCCTACACCGTAAATGGGACAGACAGGCCCATTTAAAAATCCGCGGTTCACAAATTTGTGCTCTACAACGGCAGCATAACTCACTTCCGTACACCAGCCTAAAAAGCCATATACAAAAAAGTAAAGTAAAATATAATAAATATTCATTGAAATTATCCTCTTTCTTATTCCTCGTACATTAGTATGCAAATGCAGAGACTTTTGTCAGTATATTAGTATTCAATTTTCTGCAAAAACAGACCTTTGGGATTACAAGGGGCGCTGGAAACATCATTTCCGGCAAAGATTGCCTCAATACATTCCTTTTTGCGTTTCCCCAAGCCAATCTCCAGCAGAGTGCCGATGATCATACGTGCCATGTTATGGAGAAAATCATTTGCTTTCAGTGTAATCTGAATTTCCTCAGAATCACCGCAGATTGTAATGTCATAGAGCTCTTTTTCAGTGGACTTATTCTTTTTTGCCGTGGAGAAACTTTTAAAATCATGTTTCCCCGCCAAGGAAAGTGCGGCCTGCTGTATAACCGAAATATCAGGAGTTTTAAAAGCATAGTAAGTATATTTCCTGCCAAATACACTGGGTACTGTGCCTGTGGCGATATGGTATACATAGGTAATGGATCTGGCATTTAATGCCGCATGGAAGCGCTGGGGTACTTCTTCTGCCGACAGGACGGCAATGTCCATAGGAAGGTATCGGTTCAAATAGTGCTGAATTTCATAAGGCTTCATATCCGATGTGGTCTTGAAGCTTACAACCTGTCCGCGGGCATGGACACCCACCTCTGTTCTGGCCCCACAGAACAATTCCACATCTTCGGCTGTCATCTTATGAATGACTTCCAGCAGTTTGTTAGATATAGTATTTGTCGATTCTCCTTTGCCGAGGCGCTGCCAGCCCTGATAGCGGGAGCCGTCGTATTCCAGAGTTAATTTTATGTTATGCATAAAGGCTTTCTCCTTTGGTTCTGAACAGTTACTGGTATTTTGCCCCCTGATACCTACGGATTGCTCCGCACTTTGTGCTCCCGCAATCCTAAAAACATTCGAAATCCGCCCTGCTCGGGCTACTTTCTCATGTTTTTCGGGTCCCAAAGTCATGCTTTTTCATGCAAGCATGAAACGCATGACCTTTTGACC
>ENA-UOOM01001903-UOOM01001903.1-fermentation-metagenome-genome-assembly--contig:-NODE-1903-length-18726-cov-86.257887_pt1 | contig 18726 bp, 9 predicted proteins | sample MGYA00245781_ERZ724031 | MGnify/ENA primary metagenome ERZ724031 (study PRJEB28704, sample SAMN03018317) | fermentation metagenome | biome: anthropogenic terrestrial biome; feature: soil; material... | reverse complement strand
CGGCATACAAACTTCACACCGTCTCACCCCCCTGCCCCCTTCTAAAGAGGGGTGGCAAGCGCTGAGGGGTTATTTTCAAACAGCCATGATGCGACGATGCCATCCAAACCGTGTCACTGTGACCGAGGAATTGTGCCCGTGGGATTGTTAAGATCCTTCGCAAAAGAGGCTCAGGATGACAGGAATAGAGCGGATAGGTAACAGAGAACAGGGAACAGGAAAGATGGAGCAGCTGGTGTTTTGTCCACCCAAAACGAGTAATGGCAAAGGGAGCAGCTGGTGTTTTGTCCACCCAAAACGAGTAATGACAGAGGGGGAAACTGGTACTTTGTCCGCCCTATACGAATTTTGACAGAGGTGGCAGCTGGTATTTCGTCCACCCAAAACGAGTAATGACAGAGGGGGTAACTGGTAGTTCGACCGCCCTATACGAATTTTGACAGAGGGAGGAGCTCGAATATCGTCCGCCCTACACGAGTGTTGACAGAAAAACATAGGCGGGCTGGGGCTGAGGTTGATTAATATGTCATTTTGAGACTATGGGTTATTGGATGCGCCTGGCTGTTGGAGCCTCACCCCGTTCGCCCTATAGGTCTGACCGGCAGATATCATTCCTGCCGATTTATGAAAGGGTATACGCCCTTTAGGGGGAAACCATCAAATTAGCACGACCTGTTGTGACAATTATGAGCATAAGGATGCTTAGCTCTGGTAATAATCATGTTGATATTGGCAAAAGAAGTCCCGAAAGCTCAAAAGCAACTGCGATGTCCAACTTCGCCGCCGCCAATCTCACCCGAGCTGCTGAAACGAGATCCAAAATGACAGCTTAGTCACCAAAAAACACTGTGCCCGTGGGCACAGGTAGCTTTTAACTGGTTTTAGTCTGGTAAAGATTCGAAACAAGAACGGGACCAGCCTACTTCAAGCCCCTCACGCGGGTTTGCACCGCCTGGGCGACGGCGGAGATACGTTCGGCGATTTCTTTGGCTTCTTTCAGGTCGCTGTCGCCAAGCAGGGCATCGGCGAGCGAGCCCGGCTTGTCTGCCTGGGTGAGCTCATCCATTCCCAGCAAGACTTTTTTCAAAGAACGGGCGGATTTAGTCAGCGGGTCAGCAGGCAAGCGCGGGGTTCGCTGCTGAACTTTGCCGGATTCTCGCTCTAAGAACGCTTCAACATCCAGATAGGTGCGGTTGTCGAATTCAGCGAAATACTCTACAGCCGCGGGCCAGAGCTTGCTGTCGTAGCGCATGATTTCGCGCAAAACGCGTTCTGGCATCTCGGAGCGGTCTGCCAGCTCCAGTGAGGCTTCGGGCAGTTCGAAAAATTTCATCAACCTGCCAAAATAGGTGCGCTCCATCTGCAGATTTTTTTGAAGCAGATCCTTCATCTCGTCGTCCAAACGCACCTCTGTAACGCGCTTAAAATATTCAGCTTCCTTCTCGTCTTCCCTCGGTTGAATCTGGCTTGCTTCCAAAACCAACCTGGCAGCAGCACGCGCTTTGCCGACCGGGGTAAGCGCTTTGTAAGCCATGTTTTCCGCGATCTGTTTTTCGAGCGTGGGCTGATTGTCGATCAATGCAAGCACGTAGGGCTCTTCCTCAATGCCATCGTTGAGCGCTTTGATGGCGGTTGCCCAAAAGCGGCGTTCGCCTGTGAGCATGTTGAAAATGTCGCGTCCGTCACGGCTAACCACCTGACCGGTGATCGGTTTGATCTGCCCAGTGTCATGCAGCGAGTCGCCGAGGGTGATCAGTTCATCAAGATCCCTGCGCACCAGCCGGTCAACCGCAGCCATATCCAGCCAACGCCTGGCAGTCTGGCGCCAATCATTTTCACCGGAATAAAACGCATCGCGCAGGGGCAGCGGCAGGAGCAAGCGTGCCTGGAAGCGATCCGGTCGGATCATCGAAAGGGGCACGCGGAAAACACTCTGGCGGTGGTTGACCATTTTTGGCGCCATCGCCAGGGGCTGAGGTTCCGTTTGCTGACTTGATTCGAAGGCTTCTGAAGTGAGGTCAATCAGACTGCCAAAACTTTTTTTAGGTTCTCTTGCCATTTTCTCTCCTTATACCTGGCTTTTTTTGCCCGATTGTGCCCATGGGCACACTACGCCGCGCCCAGCTTTCCCAGGACGGCATCGACCAGGTTCGACACGCAGCGATATGCCTGCGATTTCTCCGGGCTAAATGAAAAAACATCATAACCCGCGGTGGTAGCGGCAGATATATCCGCCAGGTCTTTGATGTAGGGCAACAAAAGGTGACCGTAAATACGCTCCATGTCTTCGATCACGTCCTGTGACTGCCGCCGGACCATGCGGAAGCGCGAAGGAATGATGCCCAAAACTTCCAGTGCGGGATTAGTGCTTTTTCGCACGTTTTCGACCATCCTTAAAATGTCAGCCAGACCGATCAGGCTAAGCCCGTCAGGTTCGATCGGAATGAGCACGTGCGTGCTGGCGACAAGCGAATTCATGGGCAGCATACCGGCGGAGGGCGGGTTGTCAATGATAATGTATGAGAATTCGTCCTGGATTGGTTCAAGAAAATAGGTCAGCTGGAAATCAGCTTCATCGCGTTGTTTGAGCGCTGATTCGAGCCCTTCCATACGCGCTTTGTTGGTGCGAAAAAGTTTCACTTTTTGGTCTCGTTTGCGTGGGATCAACGAGTCGATAATCAGCGATTCGCTGGCGCCAAACCCGTTTTCGAGCGCCTGGGGATAGTTGCTTTCGGCTGTGATTACGGGCACAAAATTTTCTGAAAACCCTCCGCCCATGGCTGTAATCGTGGCGGAGAGCTGGTCATCCATATCAATGAGCAGCACCGGCTTGCTGCCAGGTTTGCGCGATTCGTGAATGGCGAGCCCTGCTGCCAGGTTTATGCTTATTGTGGACTTGCCCACGCCGCCTTTTCGATTGATCAGAGATATAATTGCCATATGCGTCCTTTTATGCTGATCGATTGTGTGCTTATTATTTTACTTTATATTACGATTAATTCAAGTCAGATTTTAATTGTTGATTCTATTCTCTTTCAGTTACGTCAACTTGGCAATATATTTTAACTACTTGACTTAACTCCCCGCTTTTGCTATTCTCTTAGTATAAATAACAAGGTGGTGACTTATGCCAGATAGTTACGAATTGCTTCAAGCCGGTTTTTTTGAACATCCCTTCCGGCGTTATGGTGACACGCGCTACTTTTACCCCGGGATAAAAGAACAGCGTAAGGCGCTCAATGTCGCCAACGACTTCATTTATGACAACAGCGACCCTTCCAAAAATCTGGGCGTTTTCGCCGGACCATCAGGCGGCGGAAAGAGCATGCTGGCGATGAAGATCGCCCAAACCCATTATTCAGTTCCGGATGTTGGGCAGATCTTTGGTATGTACATGAACACCAATACTCTCACTGAACCGCGGCACTTTTTGATGGCTCTGATCGAAACACTCTCGCTGCCTTCTTCGCGCTCGAATGCCAACCGCCTGGAGAGCATCTTTGAACGCCTGCAGGACAGCAGCGACCAGCTCCTGATCGTTTTGGACGGTCCACCGGTAGACCAGGAATATTTAACCGAACTGCTCGAATGGTCTGTCGAAAACAACAAAAAGATTAAAACGATCATTTTCCTGCAGGATATCAACAACGTCACCAGCAACATTGGCTCCTTGAGCCAGTTTTTGGGGCTTTATGTGCCCTTCCGTCAACCAACCCCCACAGAACTGGCAGAGCTGCTTTATTATCGCATGCTCTCAGCCGGCAACCTTGAACCCAAATTAGTAATCACAGAAGAGGAGATGAACAACCTGACCAGGAGCCACGGATCGTCAATTTCGGAGGCTTTAAACGCGGCATTTAGTTTTATATCTACATAGATTTTACCGATTTTGCCCGTTTTTAACCCCGAAATTTCCGATTTTCCCCTCTTTTATTTTTTGCAGAACCTGCTATTCTTAATAAGGTAACATGGAAGAACAAAACGCCTGGCAAGAGATCACAAGCACACTGAACGCGTTGAACGATGCAACGCTGACCAGCCTGCTTGGCTCAAGTCAACAGCTCTATGACGGCAATTACGTGATAGCCGCCGAGCCCGCTGTCTATACCAGCCTTTGCCAATACTTCCCGCTGATCGAAACAGTCGTACAAGACCACTCTGACCGGCATTTTCGTCTTAACCTTCAGTCAGCTGTGCCCATGGGCACAGATCCAGATACCCTCCACATTCAGCTGGGGGCAGCCAATATCACCGACGCCATCATCAACCCCGAAAGGATCGTCGCCTTGCCTGCCTACCTTTTACGATTTGTGCCCTTTGTCGGAGCGGCCCCGGTGTTGGTCGCCACCGCGCTGCGCCAGGCTTTCTATTTTTCCTCCCGCGAAGACGGCGCCAGCCAACTTTATCCCAAACCCGGCAGCGAAGTTACCATCGATGTCCAATCGCTTTTGCGTTTGCTCGGCAACAGCATCAGCCGCGCCAAATTTTTCCGCATCTTCAAAGATGGGCGTATGGATTGGTTCGTCGAGCGGGCAGACCCCGCGCACCAGTTTGTGGACGGGCAGATCCGCCGGCTGCCGAACACCTATCATTACCTCGGTCAATACCTCACCCCCGGAGATGCAGTTGACCTGGCAGAATGGCTTGGCGCGAACGACCTGCGGCAAGACCCCGTCGCAGCCCTCAGCAAAGCTCTGAAGACACCGCGAAACCATATCCTGCAGTTCCCCTACCGCTTGCCCGACCAGAAAGCCCCGGCTGGCTCCAAAGAAGCGCTCAGCGTCCGGCAGGTGGTCTGCCAAATGTTGAACCAACCCCGGCTCGATGCCACCCTGAGCGGGTTGTGTGATCAGCTTTCCAGCCATCTCATCCGCCCTGAGAGCTTCCTTGCTGTGCCCTGGTATTGGTTCCAAAACGTCCTGCCCGAGCTGGGCGACGACCTGGGTATGCTCTACCTTATGTCGAAAAATTGCTGCTATATTGATTGGGCGCGCGGGCATGACCGTGACCAGTTTTGGGTCATCGGAGGGCTCGAGACCCTGCAGGGATGGATCGGCTCTGAAACCCTGCCCAAGCGCATTCCTCATGCTTCCAGAAGCCGCCGCGGTCGCCCCCGCACCGGGCAAGTTCAGCCCGAGTCGCAATATACCCGCGATTGGCGCCAGGCGAACCGCGAACTCGCCAGCCAATATCTCTGCCGCACTGCCACGCGGAAAAGTGAACACGGCACAGACTGGCAGCTGCACGTTTATGACACCCGTCTGACCGCCCGCGACGAAACCTTGCGCCATGCGCTGAGCGCCTTTTTGCATAACCCACCCGAACCTGTGACCGCGAGGGCCCTCTCCGTTTTTGCGCAAAATAAACAACTTCAGAAACTTCTTTTTGAGCAATCGAGGCTCTTCCCCCAGCGATTATGTCATTTTGAGACTTTGGTAAACGCTGGTATTTGTCAGAATGAGACTTTGGACGGACCGGCAATTTGTCATTTTGATACTCTTGTGGACGGTTTAAATTGTTATTTTGAGACGCTCATCCAGGCTGGAATATGTCAGTTTGACACTGTTATTAATATACTTGTTAAAATCCAAGATTCTTTACTGATTTCTGAAGATAATCCACTGCCAGATACACGCGAATCCGCAATTTCATCATCGAGAGAGACAGAGGTGGCAGGAAATTACCAGATTATACAGTCTGATCCGGATGGTGATTGGGATTACCAGACATTATTGCACGAGGTGAATCCCGCGCTGAAAGAGCGCATCGTGCGGCAGGGGTTGAGTGGGGCGTATTTATCATGGTTGATCCAGGGCTGCCTGCGTCCGGGCGTGCATAGCCCCGTCAGCCTGGCAGTCAGCCGCTGCCTCGAGACTGCCCAACCTGCCTCCGCTGCCAGCGAGAGGTTGACGAAGATGCCTGCCGGCGCGCTTGTCGGCTTGGTTTCTGCCGTTCTAACCCGGCTCGAAAACGGACAAACAGGTCGCTTCGCCTTTGTGGGGGAGGGAGCTGAGGACCTTGCCCAGCTGCTCCAGGGCGTCGATGACCTCTCCACCCAAAAACGCCTTCTCAAGCGCCTGGCAGACGCGATCAGACCATAGTTTAGAATTGTAGATTGGTATGAACGTTTCAACCTGGCGTTTATTGACGATCAGGACCTGAGTTTTTCATTTTAGTGCCTTGAAAGTTTCTTCAAAACAGATTGCATTGATGCAGGGTTTTCCGGGTCAACGGTTGCTTGTTAGGACCGAAAAATAGGTGGGAAGGGGTCGAGAGTATTACTCGCCTCGCTTCCAGAATCATGGCTACGTTTCGTAAGTGGTGCTTGTTATCATCAAGGACGGAAGGGGCTGGTTCCTTCAGTAAAATTCATAAGCAACACACCGGGAAACGGAAGGGTTCATGATCGTGTTGTTTGCGAAAAGTTGACTTCGCCGGAACGGGACAAGCCGCGTTCCCTACAAAATATTTGCGTTATCGTGTATCAATGCGGGAGGTGTTTGATATTTCCGCAAAATTCACAGGCACCACACCGGAGCAGGGCAAGCACCGTAGGGCGAGACGTCTGTACCAACGAAGTAGGTATTAGAGGTGCCGGCTATTTCAATTGGTGCGATAGTGGTGCACCTCCAATCCGCCGTTGCCTGTGGTCATTGTCAGCGGTGGATTGAGAGGGAGCAACATCTCCATCACACCAATGTCACAACCCCCTCAATACACGGATTTGCCGGAAAGAACGTCTCGCCCTACGAAAACTTGGCTTCGCCGGAACGGGACAAGCCGCGTTCCCTACAAAATATTGCGTGAACGAATATCTATACGTAAGGGGCTTACTCCTTCCGTAAAATTCACATATAACATAACGGGAAACGGAAGGATTCATGATCGTGTTGTTTGCGTAAAGTTGGCTTCACCGGAACGGGACAAGCCGCGTTCCCTACGGAAAGATGACTTCGCCGGAACCGGCGCTGCAGCGTTCCTTACGGGAAGATTTCGCTTTCAAGCATTACCCTGAATTCCTCATGTTTTTGCTCCGAAAGCATCCTCAAAAAAGATCGCATTGTTACCGGGATTTCTGGTTCAGCGACGGCTTCATTTGACTTGATCATGAGTAAGCAGGAGCGAATCGTTCCGGATTGCCTGATACCTATTCCTGTATGTGCATCAACGCGTTTACTCACTGCTAAAGCTGCGTAAGCCCCTGGAAGATGGGCTTCAATAGAGCCTATCTTGCGGTGAAAAATCAGAATTGCTAAAGGTCTGGCTTTACTATTCGAAAAGCATTCGCCCCGTTGGCTGTGCACACCCTCCTGTAGTATGCCTTGCTTAAGTATTTGTCTTTTTCATGAGGCGTTTGTGTCCTGAAAAAACTTCCTCCAAGTTTAAATCAGGTTTTTTGGAAAATGAGAGCCTCAGGAGGTGCGATCTGAGAAACGCTAAAAAATTTAGGTCAGCTTGAACGTTTCTACCTGGCGTTACGACAGGATGAGAAGTCACAAATGCCGCAAAAAGGGCTTGCCTTGTTTCGTCGTGACGATCGCTGATCCAGGGCGAAGCGAACTTTACATTTGTAACAGGGAAAGCGTTAGAGGTGTTATGGGATAACGCGCCACTAATGCGTCAAATAGTTACCCAAAAAATGACGTAAACATCATCATTACCCCCAAAATCACCAGGGGCACGCCGATTATTGCGCCAACAACCGTGATGGTCAACACGACACCTACGATGATAAACACCAACCCCAGGATCGCGCCAATCAGCCGACCTGTGAATTTCAGAATCCACAACGCCAACTGAAAAATTGCCCAAAACGGCCATAACAAGAAGGGGATGTTTCGATTTTCTTTCATTATTTCCTCATTTCGCTGTTTTGATTTGAAACAGGTTTCGAAACAACTATAAAGCATTTCCGATACATAGAGGATAGATTATCTATTGATTTCAGCGGATTATTTTTTGCAGAAGGCGAACCCCGTTCCCGGGCTCTGCTTCCTCGGGAGCTCCGACCGCGCAAATTGCATCAAAGCCTGGGGTGAAATCGGATTTGCTGGAAATTATGCGCGTAGCCATTGTAGAATAGCGAGGGTGTATAGAGAAACGAGGTTGGCGAAAATCACCGGAGCGTTCCTCAGTTGGGGTATCAAATGTAGACATGGATGACGTTGGTAGAACGGTAATGCGCGTAGCCAATATAGAATGGCGAGGGTGTATCGAGAAACGAGGTTTACGCAAACTCCCGGAACGTTCTGCAGAGGGGGTATCAAATGTGGACATGGATGCCGTTGGTAGAAAGTTATTGCGCGTAGCCAGTAAGGAGTTGAGAGTGCGTTTGGAGGAACAAGCTCGGAAAAAACCCATAAACCGTTTTTGCCGTGTGTGAATCAAATGTAAACACAGGAGTTATTGGTAGATAGATAGTGCGCGTAGCCAAATTTGGATGAGGAAAGCGGTTAGAGGAACGGGAAATGCGGAAAGGCAGGAAGGTCCGGGATTTTGCGGATCTGTTGTATACATCTAAGCTGTTGTGAGAATTATAATGCGCGTAGCCAATAAGGAATAGTGAGTACGTTTGGAGGAACAAGCACGACAGAAAACCCCTTACCATTTATGTCTTTTGAGGATTAACTGCAAACATCGAAAAATTTGCTAAAAGCTCAAGCCGTAGCCATTTTGGATGAGGAAAGCGGTTAGAGGAACGGGAAATGCGGAAAAGCAGGAGGGTCCGGGATTTTGTGGGTCTGTTGTATACATCTAAGCTGTTGTGAGAATTATAATGCGCGTAGCCAGTAAGGAATTGAGAGTACGTTTGGAGGAACAAGCTCGGGAAAAACCCATAAACCGTTTTTGCCGTGTGTGAACCAAATGTAAACACAGGAGTTATTTGTAGATAGACAATGCGCGTAGCCAAATTTGGATGAGGAAAGCCGGTAGAGGAACGAAGTTGATGCAAATTACCGGAGCGTTCCTGGGGGATGTGAATTAAGCGTAGAAATCGTAGCTGTTGCGAAAAAGATAATGCGCGTAGCCAGTAAGGAATTGAGATTACGTTTGGAGGAACTAGCTCGGGAAAAACCCATAAACCGTTTTTGCCGTGTGTGAATCAAATGTAAACGCAGGAGTTATTGGTAGATAGACAATGCGCGTAGCCAAATTTGGATGAGGAAACCGGTTAGAGGAACGAGGTTGACGCAAACTCCTGGATTGTTCCTCAGTTGGGGTACCAAAGGTAGACATGGATGCCGTTGGGATAAGGTTATTGCGCGTAGCCAAAGAGTACGTTTGGAGGAACGAGGTTGGCGAAAATTCCTGGACATTTTTTCCGAGTGTGAATCAAATGTAGTCATAAAAGCTGTTATGAGAAAAATAATGCGCGTAGCCAATAAGGAGTTGAGATTACGTTTTGGAAGAACGAGGTTGGCGAAAATTCCTGGACATTTTTTCCGAGTGTGAATCTAATGTAGTCATAAATGCTGTTATGAGAGAAATAATGCGCGTAGACAATAAGGAATGGAGAGTATGTATAGAGGAACGGGGAATGCGGAAGGGCAGGAAGGTCCGGGATTTTGTGGATCTGTTGTATACATCTAAGCTGTTGTGAGAATTATAATGCCCGTAGCCAGTAATGTGTATAAAAGCGTCTAAGAGAACGAGATTGCTGAAGATCCCTCGACCATTCCTGTCGGATGTGAATTAAGCGTAGACATCGAGGTTGTTGTGAAAATAATAATTCGCATTGCCAAATTTGAACTAGGCGGGCGTTTAGAGGAATTAGGTTGTTAAAAACCCAGACGTGCTCGCCGAGCGAGTATCAAATATTGACAAGGAGGTCGTTGGTAGACCGTTAATGCGCATAGCCATTTCCGGATGAGGAAAGCGGTTAGAGGAACGAGGTTGACGAAAATTCCTGGACATTTTTTCCGAGTGTGAATCAAATGTAATTATAAAAGCTGTTATGAGTAAATTAATGCGTGTAGCCAGTAAGGAATAGAGAGTGCGTTTGGAGGAACAAGCTCGGCAAAACCCCCCCAAACCGTTCCTGGCTTGAGTTGATTATCAGAAGATATCGAAATTGTTGTTTGAGTAATAATGTGTTCGTCCAATCAAGAAACGTGAAAGCATATACAGGAATGAGGTTAACGTAAACTCACAGACCCCTTTTGCTGCGTGGAATTAAATTTAAACCGAAAGGCTGCTGCGAGAACGTTAATGCGCGTAGACTATAATGAATAGAGAGTACGTTTGGAGGAAAGAGGTTGGCGAAAATCCCGGACCGTTAAATGTTCTGGATTATGTGGAACAAATGTGGACACCGAAGCTGCTTTATGAAAGCCAATGCGCGTAGCCATTACAATGAAAGTGGTAGCTTTATTCACCGGGATAGAACCAGGGAGCATACAATCAGAGCCGGTAGTATCTTGTGCACCGACTTTATCAGATTTTCATTTCCTATCCTACGAGCTGCGAGCTTAAAGAGAATTCGTCAATCCAAGCGTTGTAATTTGAAGGGCGAAGTCCCGCTTTTGCTACCCCCTCTTTAGAGGGGGGCAAGGGGGTGAGAGAATAACGGGGCGGTCATTGCGAGATGTTTTGTCGTTGTGCTTCATGGATACGGAAATACTATCCGCTTTGTCAAAACGGCGCGGCAATCTGCAGTCAATCTTTTGTATTTAATCCTGACAAGAGAGCAAAGGCGGACTGCCGCGCCCCCTTATCGTTAATCAATAGCTCTTGCCTTTCGTGTAACGGGGGCTCGCAGTGACGGATCTGGAATTTGTCATTGCGAGCGAAGCGAAGCAATCTGCAGTTAATCTTTTTGCTTGTTCCCACGACAAGAGAATAAAGGCATGCTGCCGCGCCCCCTTGTTCTGACGCAAAAGCTCCCGCCTTTCTTCTGATGGGGGCTCGTAGTGACGGATCTGGAATTTGTCATTGCGAGTGAAGCGAAGCAATCTGCAGTTTGTCTTTTTGCTTGTACCCAAGACAAGAGAATAAAGGCAGGCTTCTGCGCCCCTTTATTGTGATTTAAAGCTCTCGGTTTTCGTCTACCGGGGGCTCGCAGTGACGGATCTGGAATTTGTCATTGCGAGCGAAGCGAAGCAATCTGCAGTTAATCTTTTTGCTTGTATCCACGACAAGAGAATAAAGGCAGGCTTCTGCGCCTCTTTATTGTGATTTAAAGCTCTCGGCTTTCGTGTAACGGGGGCTCGCAGTGACGGATCTGGAATTTGTCATTGCGAGCGACGCGAAGCAATTTGCAGTTTTTCTTTTTGCTTGTACTCAAACCGAGAGAATGAAGGCAGACTGCCACGCCCCCTTGTTCTGACGCAATAGCTCCCGCCATCCCTGTGACGGGGGCTCGCAGTGACGAAATGTTTCCCCGTCAGTACATGACTGCTTCGGTACCAGGTCGGAACTGACGCTCTAACCACCCACCTGGAATTGCTGGTGTTTTTGATTCGTTTTTCTCTCACCCCCTTTAATTCCCCCTCTAAAGAGGGGGTCGTGATAGCACCCTATCTTTTGGAGAGCAGGGGGGTTTTCAGAGGTTGGGTGCGGTCATTGCGAGACGTTTTGTCGTTGTGCTTCGTAGATACGGAAATATTATCCGCTTTGTCAAAATGGCGCGGCAATCTGCAGTCAATCTTTTGTATTTAATCCTGACAAGAGAGCAAAGGCGGACTGCCGCGCCCCCTTATTGTGATTCAAAAGGTCCTGCCTTTCGTGTAACGGGGGCTCCCAGTGACGGATCTGTAATCTGTCATTGCGAGCGACGCGAAGGAATCTGCAGTTTGTCTTTTGCAACTATTCAGGATAAATGATCAAAGGCGGGCTGCAGCGCACCTTTATCGTTAATCAATAGCTCTTGCCATTCGCATAACGGGGCTCGCAGTGACGGGTACGAGAATGACAATTTTCGAGATATCACCTCTTTTCCTGTCATCCTGAGGAACGAAGGATCTTGACGGTTCAGTTACAACGACTGTTTTATTGTAAAGCCAAGATTCTTCGCAAAAGAGGCTCAGAATGACAGTCCGTTTGTCGAACAAATCCCCTCACCCCCTTTAATTCCCCCTCTCCAGCAAAGCTGGACGCAAGCAGTAAAGAGGGGGTCGTTGCTGCCCACAGCTCACAGTTTCCTGTCAACCATCGGGTTTTGCAACCAAACGACCGCAACTTCTCCACGATCGTCCAAAAAACACAAACCCGCCTTCACCGCTTGCTGCAGTTGTGCCTGGGCGAAGCGCTGATAATTGCGCACCTGGCGCACATATTCATGGTTTTCGCTGGTCAAAAACGCACTCCCAGCCAGGTTATGAATCGGATCGGTCTTGAAATCGATCAAATGCCATCCACCTTCAGAATGGTACAACAGGTCAATCACATAGCTATAGGTCTTCCCATTAACCAAAACCGAATAAGGCTGCTCAAAATAACGTTCCCGGGCAGCTTCAACTGCCTCCCACAACGCATGCCGACGAAAACGCTCAAGCAGCTCGGTCGCCCGCCCAACAGCAGAGCCGCGCAAATCATCGCTAACCAAGCCAAGCCGGTAACACTCGCTTTCCAGCAAATCCACCAAAGCCGGATCCCCCGGGAACAGCCAGCGCTGCAAAGCCTTGTGCACCAGGCTGCCGAGCGGCTTTCCGTGAACGGTCTCCTCGCCTCCAAAAACCCGCCACGAGCGCATCTCGCTCAAGCGGTCGGCTTCTTCCTGTTCCGAAACCAGCCCAAAACCCGCCAACGGGTGATAGAGCGCCAGCGCTTCCTCATCTACTGGATCAATAAAGGGAACCTCTGAAGGGGGTTCATCAAATACAGGCAGTTTTTTCGTGAAGTAAGCGCGCAGCGGATATCCCGAGATTGTGTTTACCCCGAAGGGCTCATCAAGATGAGTAAGGTATTCTTCAGATGGGTTACCGCAAGCTTCATCCAGCAATTTCGCCCAGCCATCCAGCGCGACCTTATCTCCATTTTTCACGAAGGAAGCATGATGGCTGATAATCAGCTTGTTTTGCGCCCTGGTCAAAGCCACATACAACACGCGCAGTGCTTCGCACTCATCCTGGTCTTTATCCAAATGTTTAGCCAGGTTGTAAAGCATTGGAGGCGGGTCAAGCTTAAAAGTGACCCCCAGCTCTTTTGAATGGTAAACCGACTCGCTATGCGTACTGGTACTTCTTCCAGCGTCTGCCAGGACAACAATCGGAAACTCCAGCCCCTTGGCTTTATGAATGGTCATCAGCCGCACCGAGCCATCCGCTTCAGCCGATGCCTCGCCCTCGCGCGCGCCGGCATCGTCCAGCGTGCTCAACATCTCCAGGAAGTCCCGCACTGTAGCCGCCTGGCTGGTGTAGGTGTCTTCCAGCAGCTTGTCCACGTTGCGCCAAAGCCTCCCGCCGGCAGCGCTGGCATTCTTCCCGTAAATCTTTCTGTCAGCTGTGGCGAGGATGGCGCGGTAATCCAGCGCGTCAACGACTTGCTTAAGCAGCTCCGCAACCGGAACGCGGTCCACCAGCGGCAGCAGTTCATTCAAAATCCCCAAAGCGCGCTGAGCTCTCAGCTGGTCTTCGCCGGACAACGCGGAAAGGTCCCCTTGCAGCATCTGCCAATAGCAAACATCTTTAGCACGCAGCTGAAAGAGGGCTGCATCGCTCAGCCCAAAAGCCGGCGAACGTAAAAGCCCGGCAAAGGCGAGATTGTCCGCCGGGTTTGCCAGCGCGCGCAGGATATTGATCAGGTCGCGGATCTCGGGACGGTTATAAAAACCCCGCCCGGCAATTGTCACGAAGGGAATACCGGCTGCTTCGAAGGCTTCTTCGTAGGCAGGGAAGCCGGTGGCAGCCCGGAAAAGCAGCGTGACCTCATCCCAATTTTCGAATTGTCCCTCTTTTTTCAGCTCCAGCAGGCGCCCAGCCAGGGCATGGGCTGCGATCGGGCGGGCTGAAGTAGCATCTTTACCTGCCCCAACAACAAATTCCAGGTGTGGCGGGGAAATTCCTTTGGGCAAATTTTTCGAATGTGCCTGCATCGGGGTAAAAGGCACATAATAACTGCGGGTTGGGTCTTCCTCGGTGCCGATCGCCTTCTCTAAGACGGCTGCCATGGTTTCCAAAAGCGGCTGATGCTGCCTGTAGGTCAGGTCCAGCTCAACCGACAGTCCGTTTTCACCCTCAATTCGTTCCTGCTCTTCCCTGAAAACGGTCACGTCCGCGCGGCGGAAGCGATAAATCGATTGGCGCATGTCTCCCACTATAAACAGGCAGCCCCGCCCGCCTGCCAGGGCGTTGACGATGTCGCGCTGGTACTGGTTGGTGTCCTGGTATTCATCCACCATCACCGCGTCAAGCTCCCCCTGCCAGTGCGCGCGGATATCATCACGCATCAAAAGCTGATATGCTCCATGTTCCAGGTCGTCAAAATCGAGCGAGTGCCGTTTTTCGAGCCTTTCACGATATTCCCTGTGAACGAGCCTAAAAGCTTCCTTAAGGAGCGGCAGGAGGCTCTCGAAAAGCTCTTCAGTTTCCGGAGATGGAGGTGAAGACCCTTTTCGCAGTGTCAGAGGGCTTAACAAAAGGTCGAAGCTATTCCTAAATTCCTTGACGAGCGCTTTCATTTCACTATTGCGCTTCCCTAAACGAAAATCCAGCCGCGAGATCGCCGAATTAAACAAAATTGCAGTCTCAAAGGGCTGATTTTTCTCCAGCGCTTGCTCAGCGCTTGCCCAACCCTCGAGAAAATCCAGCAAACATTCGGCAAATTTGTCTCCGCAATCGGTTGCGATCTCGGCATAACTCAACCCACGAAGGTATTCAACGGTTTGTCTGATCGAAGGGTGATTCAAGCGTTTCTTCAAAGCAGCGATTATCCGCCCGCGCTTATCAATCTCGAGTTCGAAAATATCTTCTGCCTCAAAGCGTTTTGCTAACAATTCCTTAAGCAAGTTTCTCAAAGCTTTCACAGCCATATTCTCAAACAAAGGTATAAAACGCTCTTCCTCAACCAACCGGTTGAGTCCAGCTTCCACCGCCTGGTTTTTCAAGACCTGGGCAAGCCCCTCATCAAGCACTTCGAAGCGTGGGTCCAGCTCAGCCTCAGCCGGATGATTGCGCAAAATCTCGGCGCAGAGGCTGTGGATCGTCCCGATCCGCGCTGAATCGATCTGCGCGGAGAGGTCGCTCCAGTTTTCGCGTTCCTCTGAGCTGCTAGCCTTTTGCTCCAGTGCAGCCAGGCTCTCACGCACCTTCGAGCGCATCTGCATGGCTGCCTTGGTCGTGAACGTGATCGCGGCAATCCTGCGGGGCTTGACCCCCTTCGCCAGCAAGCCGGCATAACGTGCCACCAGCGTGCGCGTCTTCCCGCTGCCGGCTCCCGCCGTCACCACCACATCGCGGCTTAGCTCCTTTGCCGCAATACACTGCCGCTTATTCAGCGAAAAATCCTCAATCACTTGCTGAAAATACTTATCAGTCATTGTTTTGCCTCACTTGATAACGCCAGCACCACAGGCTCGCCGGGCAATATGACGCGCAGCCGTTCCTGGGTGTAGCCGGTTTGAAATTTCCCAAGCGCACACCTCTGGCGTTCGTGATAATATGCTCTGACCCGATTTTGCAGGCGGCATCGACCCCATTGCCCCGCTCCGATTTGAATTTCGTCAGACTGAGCGAACTCGCACTGGCGGCCTTGATTGACCAGTAAAACCCGTCAGATACTTCACCCAGCCCCAGCGCCTCTTCTGCCGCCTTGGTATAAACCGGTAACTGCAATCGTTTGCCCTCAACCAGGTCTCTGTCTCCGAACGACCCGCCTGTCTTATAATCAATTACGCGGATCTTCCCATTCTCGTTCTTGTCCACCCGGTCGATCACCCCTCTAATACGAACCACCTCGCCATCAACACGCAACTCCAGGCAGGGCGTACCCTTTATCCCGAATTTCTGCTCAAAAGCGAAAGGCTGCCAGCTGCCGCGCTCGTTTTCCAACGCCTGAAGGGTCTTTCGCAGCGTTTCCAGGTGCTGGCGCTGCTCCACCTCCCACAACACCGTCGGTCTGAACCCAAAAACCATCGGCGCGGTCGCAAAAACACTCTCCGCCGCCCCATCCAGCAGTTCCAGCGGAGAAACGCCCTGCTCTGAAGCCTGCGAATAGACCAACTCAAGAACGCGGTGATAAAGACTACCAATCTGGCGGATATCTAACCCGGGGTCCACCGTTTTTTCGATCTCCAGCCCCAGCGCTGACTCAGTAAAGAAACGCCAGGGGCAATCGCCATACGCTTCCAGCCGGGACGCGCTCCATACATGCCGCGAGGAAAACTTCTGTCCAAGCACCTCTCTCAGGCTCCTGAGATCGCCTTCGTATTGCCCGCGGGCATACTTCGCCCGGCGCGCATCCAGTATCTCGCCCCCTTTTGATAAATTTTCCCACCGAGCTAAAAGCTCTTCATCCCCGGCATAATTCAGCCGCCCCTTTTGCACACTCCAGAAGAGCAGCTCCTCGCCCGATGCCGCTTGCGACGCTCTCCGCGTGCCCAACTTGTCCTTATCTGCCTTCACATCACCACTGAAGAGCTTTTCAACCGCATGCCAATAGGGCGAAGGCTCCCACCGCTCCCCATCCTCCGAAAGATACGGTCGCGTCAGCAGCAAATGCTCATCCGCGCGCGTGAAAGCCTGGTAAAACGTGCTTACCTGGTCGCGTTCCAATCGTGATTCCAGCCCCAGCTCCTCCCGCAGCTCTTCGTCCAGGAAAGGGTCAGGGTTCTCCACCACCGGAAATAACCCCTCCGACAGTCCCAGCAGCGCCACCGCCTGATATCGCGCCGCGCGTGCCTCCACCAGCTTGCCAACAAACAGGGCATCCTTGCGTGTCTCGCGGTCTTCTTCCAGCCTGGCGCCATTCAACCCGCTCAGAAGGTCTGCCAGGAACTGCGCATAGTCTATCTCCCGAACGCCGACGACCTGTTCGCTCACCACCAGCGCCCGCAGTGCCTCTGCCAGCGCCATGCAGGCAGCCCGGTCGCGTTCGCTTTCGACCAACTCATAAAAGCCCAGTTCTCCCAACACGCTCTCCAGCCGCTCGATCCATCCGGCTTGCGACCGCTTTTGCTCGATCCCCTCGAAAAGCCGCCAGAATTGGTCGAACCGACCTTGCAGCGCTGGTAAATCGATCCCTTTGAGCAGGTTTGAAGTGAAACGTTCCTCGTCCAAATCTTCATCAACGCTGGAGGCTCTTCCTGTCAGCATCGCCCAGGCAGCATCCCACTGCTCACGCCCGCCAACGATCACCGCCTCCCGCGCGACTTTATCCAGGTCGCCAACGTCACCGTCTGCCAGTCCAAAACCGAAATAGGGCGAATTGAGCGCGTTCAGCAGGCTGCGTGTCGGGAAATTCTCCAGTGGAAGCCCCAGCAAATTCAGCATCGCCAACATCGCGGGCGATTCCGCCAGCGGATCGCGCTGAGAAAACTGGATGTTCATCCCAAATTCCTTTGCCGCCGAGCGTAGGAGCGGTTGGTATCTTTCAAGGTCTGCGCAGTAGAGCGCGCAGGCATCCAACGGTAACCCTTCGCGCACGTGCAGCCGCTTGATCCAGCGCAAAGCTTCCCGCGCTTCCTCCGCCTGCGAACGCGCCTCCAGCATAATCGGTTCGCTAATCGAAATCGGCTGCGCCCCCTCTCCGACCAACAAATACTGCTCCATCTGTTGAATCGCCTTCTTCCCATCCCCACTGCGCTGCCCGGCTGAAGGCGTGGGAGCGTTCAGCTTTGCTCGAGAGGAGGGCAGCGGGGTAAGAAAACTACAATCCAACTCCCCAACCAATTCTCTCAAAACCTTTTGCGTTCGCCGATGCACACTGCGCTCGCATTTCCCCTCCCCCGTCAGCGTGATAAGCACCTCCCCACCCAGCAGCCTCACAAACTCCCGCTGCGCCTTGGTGAACGCCGTAAACCCATCCAACACCACCAGGCTTAAACTATTAGAAGCCTGTGGTGAAGAACGCAGCGCATCGATCGCCAGCCATGAGAGCCCTTCATGGTCGCTCCAGCCAATCTCAGCCAGTTTGGCATCGAGACGCGCGTACAAAATCGCCAGCTCGCGGCGTGCGGGCGTGGATTCGCGCGTGCGTTCCAGGAACTCCTCCGGCAAAACCAACCCACCGCGCATTTCCGCGAAGGCGTCCACCAACACCGAGAGGAAACCCGGTTTGTCCTTGATCGCCTGATAATGCCCCAGCTCGCCAGCATCAGACGCCTCGCGCACGGTCTCCTGGAGCAGCCGGTGAGAGAGCGCTGGTGTGATGATGGGGACGAATTGCCCGCGTTCTTCCAGGATTTCCCGGTAAAAATGTGGAAAATGCCCCACCTTTACGCCCATCGAAGCGCCCGCAGCCGCCAGACGGGCTTTAAATTGGGCTGCCGCCTGGGGATTTGGCAGCAAAACCCACACCAGCGCGAACGGATTGCCCCGTTTAACCACACGTATGCGCTCAATACACGCCTGCGTTTTTCCACCTCCCGCCGGAGCAATCAGAAATTCAGTAGCCACAAAATCCACCTTGGTCTTTGATAAGGTAATTTTACCATCCAGGAAACGGCAACCCCCTCTTCAGAGGAGGGCAGGGGGGTGGGGAGCCGGGAAGCGGGGAACGGGGAGCGGCGAACGGCAACCCCCTCTTCAGAGGGGGGCAGGGGGGTGAGAGGGGGGCAGGGGGGTGAGAGGG
>ENA-UOOM01001900-UOOM01001900.1-fermentation-metagenome-genome-assembly--contig:-NODE-1900-length-18752-cov-21.391988_pt1 | contig 18752 bp, 14 predicted proteins | sample MGYA00245781_ERZ724031 | MGnify/ENA primary metagenome ERZ724031 (study PRJEB28704, sample SAMN03018317) | fermentation metagenome | biome: anthropogenic terrestrial biome; feature: soil... | reverse complement strand
TAATTTAGATTAATGAAATAGCCGACAGGTTACTTCGCAATTTCCAATGATAGAGTTGTCAATATTCCCAATGAGGGATTTAACCCGGAATTGTATAACGGATCGTTGATCAAATGAATGTTCGGAATGCATTTGATGCTTAAAACCTGACGTAAAATTAAAGATTACCTATTTTAGAACTCAAGTCAGCTAATTCACAAAGGAAAATATAATTGTACAAAAACACAAAGGCCAAGACTTATGTCTTAGGTCCTTTGTATTTTTATGCTGTTTATATTTAAAAATCCGTTGAAGTTTTAAAAGTTAATGTATAAGGTGAGGAATCACCATTTATATGAGCGAATAACACGTAATTTTTCCCCCGAACCAAACTTTGTGTGATGGTTTTACTTGCGTCAACAGCAGATTCTCCCGTTCTATCACCCTCACCTACACCCTTGTATGAATACAAACGTAAAGTGATTGGCATAGCATCAGATTTTGGAATAAACCATAAATAATAAGTACCAACGCTTTGTGGATTAAAAGTCAGTGATGACGAAAAGAACGTTAGCGTCCATGAAGGTTTTTCCTGTCCACTTACAAAAGTGCCTGTAGCCATATCAAATTGTGCTCCACCTCCTCCAAGATACCTATTATAAATCCAACTTTTTGAGGAACTCTCTTGTAGTATAAGTGAATGCAAGTCATTAATTGCAGTAGTACCAACATTCTTCAGGTTAAGCGTCATTATCGATCCTAAATGTTTAAACGAAAGAGCTATATCCAAAGTGTTATTAGCAGGAATTGTTTTTTCAGACCATATTGAAAAAATAATTGCCTGATCAGCCAAAGTAGCCTTATAATCAAATTGTTGAGTAGGCAGAACGGCTATAGTTGAATTTGTATTCAATACACTTCCTGAAGTTATTGAACTTTTTCTATCGCTCCTAAAAGCGTAAAGTTTATATTCGGCTGTTCGATCAATTTCTGTGGGAACCGGAACAGTAAATTGTGCAGTTCTGCCATCGGCACTTACACTTGTAACATTTGCTTCTGCAGTGATTGGATTGAGGAGTCCGGATTGTACAAAGGAAAATTGAATTTTATCTGTAGTTTGCCATTTATATATAATGGATTTTATTAACGTAGTACCACTCTCTTCTAGTGTGGCACGAGTTTCACCCGACTCTTCAAACGAAGCTGTAATATGTAATACTTGTTGTTCCGTTTTAACATTCAAAACGTTTTCATCTGGAACAACTATTTCATTGTTGGAGCAGCTCGCTAAAATAAATGCAACAGCTGCTAAAAAAAATAATTTATATTTCATAATTAAATAGTTTAGTTTAGTAATTTAGTCAAGTCCTTCACCGGGTAATACAGGGACATCTCCACTTCCTTCTAATATGTTCATTTGTATTTCAATATCAATAACCTCTATATCAGGAATGACGTACGTTTCCAACACACTTTGTACAGGCAGTTGATTACCACTCTGTAAGATTTGTAAATTGTTTTGATTTTTGTGCATAACGATAAAATTTTAATGGATTTATAAAATAATTAAACAATAGCTCCTTATTAGGTGCTGAACAGAATTATTTGCAACAAAGCCGATTGATAGTTTTCTTAGTATTATGTCTATAATACAGAGAAAGTAGTGAAAAGAATTATCAATGTTAAACAAATAATTCGAGCTGTAATTTTCTATGGTAAAAGTAATGCGTGACCAACCAAAACGTTAGGAGTAAATGGACATTAATTTGTATTTTCGGATTAATTTTAATGTTAAATTATGACTATACGAGCATGATCGGTGTATAATGATCTGTATATGTGCGCTCTAATTAAAAAATATTTTTCTTTGTAAAAACTAAAAAGATATTGCGGGAACTTTTAGATTAAATTACATGCTTCAGATTAATTAATTGATAACTAATGTAGTATTTATTTCTTCTAAATAAAGGACTGGTTTTGTTTTAAAGTTAACAAGTTTATATTTTGCTAATTCACAGATGGATATTCGTTGTAATTATTCAAATCAATACTGAATTGGCTGCATACAAATAACGTTCGTAACCCAATAAGCTTTCTTACCTGGCACGTACAATCTAAAATTATGAAATGACATTTGCTACTGGCAGACAAATTAATTCCTACCAAAAGTAGTACTTGATAATAAAAAGCAATTCTAATTATTAATCGATGGTTTTCTATATCAGATTTTCAAAAATATCTTCTTTCTATACAAAACATACAGGAATAACCAACCGACAACAACGTAACCGATAGCCATAATAAACGGAACCCATGATTCAGGAAATAAATCAGCAAACCCTTTAAAGAAAAAATTATTTGCGCTGTCCCATCTTATAATACGATTAGCTAAATAGATGGTTATAGGATTCATCCCAATTACTACAAAGAAAAATGCCCATTTGTGAAACTTCCAAACATCGATAATGAGGTAAAAAAGGGCTAGTAACAAAACACTCAATCCTCCAACAAAGCAGACGAAAGAACTCGACCACAGGTTTTTATTAATCGGAAAAGCAAGGTTCCATAGTTGTCCGATAATGATCAAAGAGAGAGCTGCAATTATCAAATATAAAACCTTTTTCACAGGCTTTATTTGCGTCATTAGAAATTCACCGGTGAGCATTCCCAATAAACCTGTTCCGATAGCCGAAATAACAGGGAGTATTCCTTCATTATCTCCCACTTCATAACAACAAAATCGTCCAGGGAGCAAAATACGATCAACATAACTGGAAATATTTCCCCGCATTGAATAATGGTCAGGGTCGCCTAAATCGGGCGCTTTAAAGAAAACGAACAGCAACCAGTAAAAAATGAGTATTGCAAAAAGCCAAATTACCCGAACCTTTGTATTTTTGGTATTCATAAAAATCAAAGCAGCAAACATCCATGCCAACCCAATTCGGCCAAGAACACTTGCGTAACGCATATTTTCGAAATCGAAACTGATACCGTTGTTGTAAATAATCCCAATCAGCACCAAAAGCAGTCCCCTTTTGAAAATGTGTCTGTATAACGACTTCTGTCCGCCCTCAACACTCATTCGTTTTTTAAACGAAAATGGAAACGAAACTCCGGCAATAAACAAGAAAAGCGGGAAAATCATATCGTACGCGTGAAATCCGTGCCAGTCAACGTGTGTCATTTGATTGCCCCACCACTGTAAAACGGGAACTCCTGTTAACGAACCCAGCAGGATAAAAACCTCTTCGGCACCCATGATCCAAAACATATCGAACCCGCGAAGAGCATCGAGCGACTTAAGCCTTTCGGGTTGTGGGCGTTTTTCAAATTCTTCTTTCATATTGCTATTTGTCTTTGTGAATCACATTGTAATTATCATAAGTGACGCGCACTGAATTTGTTATACGTTCAGCCGTAGAATCATTCTTTATGCTCATAACATTACCCTGACAATTGGTAAAGTACACGTAATTTCCCTTGTCGTAAAACCGATAAACCTTGCAACCATCGAGTTCGAAAAGATAATCCACCTCATATGTTTGGTTATTTTCGGGTTGCTCTGTAGAAACCGGATTGCGGAACGCATGATACGTAAAGCAAGAACCATCATCCCCATAAGTGCAACAAATAAAAGAATACTGATTAATGTTCTCATATTAAAATACAGACAGGTTTATATCGCAAAGATAAGAACTTTGCATTATTCAAAGTATTCAATTCCCCATTATTTCTTGAGATTTTTTGAGACTTTTATTCGTGAAAAGTGTATATTTGCGCGATACTTTTTAGCTCACTTTAATCTTTCTCATGCAAAATGAAGAATTTGTTTCTCATTTTTCTACTTTTTTCTCCTTATTCCCTTACCATGGGGCAAAAAACAGATGGCGCACTTTTATTTCAAAAAAATGAGATAGAAGTAACAAAAAACAACTCATTATTGAAGAAATATTATTTCGAAATTCTAATTAACAACAGACAGGCAAACGAACTGACTCAAATTTCAATTCCTTACTCCTCAAAAAATAAAATTAAGAATTTACAAGCATCTATCAAAGACATCAACGGAACAACAATACGAACTCTTAAAAAAAATGAAATAACAGATAAAAGCAATATATCCGATATATCCCTTTATGAAGACAATATGATCAAAGAATTTGTTTTAGTACACAACGAATATCCCTACATAATTTCTTACTCCTACGAACAAGAAGAGAAACATTTTCTCTATGTTGATTACTGGATACCGGTTTTGGACAATAAAATTCCAACAATTGCCGCCGAGCTTCATGTAACAATCCCGCTTGATTATCCCATTTTAATTTCACAGGGCAATATAAATGAACCTGAAATCGTTACGATCAGCGACAAAAAAAAGTATAGCTGGAAAGCAATGTACACCAACCTAGTGCCGAATGAAACTTTATCACCCCCAATTACAGATTTTTTACCTTTCGTGAAAATCACTCCCGAGAATTTCAAGTACGAGAAAGATGGCTCATTTAGGAGCTGGACTAGTTTTGGTAATTGGGAAGCAACATTGTTAAAGGGTCTGAATGATTTGCCGAAATCTGAAAAAGCACGAACTGACTTGGTGATACAGAATATTTCCGATAAACGCGAGAAAATAAAAGCGTTGTACCATTATCTCCAAGATGTTACACGTTATATCAATGTTTCCATAGATCGGGGCGGACTAAAACCCTATCCGGCATCTTACGTTGCCGCCAATAAATATGGCGATTGTAAAGCACTTACAAACTACATGAAAGCAGTATTAGAAAATTATGATATACCTTCCTTGTACACGAATATTTATGCAAGTGAAACCATTCGACAAATAGATAAGACGTTTCCGTCGCAACAGTTTAACCATGTAATACTTACCGTACCATTGGAGCATGATACTATTTGGTTGGATTGCACAAGTAAAGGGCCATTCAACTATTTGGGTACATTTTCACAAAACAGAGATGCCTTTGCAATTGATCAGGATAACAGTCATTTTCTGAATACACCATCACTATCTGCCGAAGATGTTATTTCTACGAGGAACATTACGGTTGAACTCTCCGATAACCAACAGGCAAAAATCACTTACAACAATTTATATCGCGGAAAAATGTTCGAAATGATTTCGCAGATAGACAAAACGTTATCGAAAAACGATCAAAAAAAGGTTTTACAACAATACATAACGGGAAATAAAGAGGAACTCAGTGCGTATGAAATACTCAACAAAAACCGCGATGATACCTTTGTTCAACTTCGTTACATAACCCACACTCCCCATATTTTTAAAACGTACGGCAACGATATGCTTTTGTCGAATGTAGAAACTCCTCTTCCGCCATTAGAAACTCCTGAAAATCGCATTTTACCGGTTCAAATTAATTTCCCTGTACACGAAATTGACACCTTAACATATATTTTACCCGCTGAATATACGCGTGTTTCATTGCCGGCAAATCAGAATATTAGAACACGGTACGGTTCTTATTCGGTCAATTATACACACAAAGACCGAAAAGTAATAGTTTCACGAACTTTTCTCATGCATTCAGGAAATTACGAGGTTGATGAATACAAAGATTTTCACAGTTTCATTGACAGTGTCAAAAAAGCACAAAGCAGTTCGGTAATAACTTTAAATAAAAACTAAACAAATGAAGTCCTTTAAACTTTTTATCGTGTTTTTTTTCTGGCTTCATGTGGGTATTTATGCTCAGGAAGTTTACAAGAATTTTGGTGCAATAAGCCCCGATGAATATCAACTCACAAGCCATCCTCTTGACCCCGATGCCGAAGCAATTGTGTTGTACGACATTGGTCGTTCACATTTTTTTTACGATACTGAAAAAGGATTTGAAATCATTTACGAAAGGGCTACCAGAATTAAAATTTTCTCTGAAGCAGGATTAAAATGGGCCGAAATTCAAATTCCGTTTTATCAACAAGATAACATTTATGAACAGATATACGATCTTGAAGCAATCTCTTATGTTTTTGATGATGGCAAAGTAGCTAAAATACCTCTAGATATAAAAAACACCTACACTGAAAAAGTCAACAAATATTGGAACACACGTAAATTTGCATTACCGAATATAAAGCCTGGCTCCATTATTGAATACCGCTACAAAATAAATTCACAATATCTGCTTCAACCCAGAGATTGGTATTTTCAATGGAAAATACCTGTTCTTTACAGTGAATACACAACCGCAATGACACCATTTTACGAATACACATATATTCTGCAGGGGACTAAAAAAGAAGAAATTGAAATAACTTCCAGGGAAAACAGAATAGATGAAAAGTATCTTGGTAATATAAAGTACACCGATATTGTACACAAATTTGTCAGAAAAAATATTCCCACCTTTAAGAGTGAAGATTTCATTTCTTCAGTGGATGATTATATTGCAAAAATCAGCTTCCAATTAAGCAAGATTAATCGGCCTTCCGGAGGTACCGAGCAGGTGATCAGTACCTGGGAGAAATTAATAAGTGATTTATCTGACCACGATAATTTTGGGAAATTCGCTTCAAGAGCACTAAAAATTGCTGACAAAGTTTTAAATATAGAAGAGCTAAAGACAAAAAATGAAACGGAACGATTTGACTATGTGCTTGATTATGTAAAAAACAATTACCTATGGAACCAAAATTATGGGATCCTGGCCACAAAAACACCTGCAAAATTATTGGAGGAAAAGAGTGGTAATGCAGCTGATATAAACCTGTTAACGACAGGACTGCTAAACGCGGTGGGGATTAAAAGTTATCCGCTGATCATCAGTACCCGTGCCAACGGCAAAATTAAACTGGATTATCCGTTCCTACATTTTTTCAATAGTGTACTCATTCTAGCCAACATCAACGGAAGAAATATTATGTCTGATGCTACAGACAGATTAGCTCAGAACAACAGGATTCCGGAAAACTGCATTAATGACTTAGGGTTAGTTGTAGACAAAGAAAAAACAATCTGGATAAGTACTGAACCACAGATACCATCATCAATTACAACCGATCTGAGCATGGAAATGCAAAGTCCTGACAATATCTCTGTAGGTCTGTTAAAAGTTTTGAACGATTATGATGCACTGCGGTTCAAGAAAATGTATGCCGATAAAAAAGGAAATATGAAAGAAACTTTTGAACGCGAAAATATAAAAGTAAATGACAGTACTCTGCAATTGAAAGATCCCGAAAAACGAGGTCGCTCCCAGTTTTATAGCTACACCTGTAATTATAAACCCGATTTTGTAAACGGGAAAATATATATATCACCGTTTTTATACGAAACTATTATGCAAAATCCATTAAAGGAAAAAGAACGTTCATATCCTGTAGATTTTATATTTCAGAAAAGCGAACGTCTTCACTGCAAACTTATGCTGCCGCATGGATATAAAATCGACTATATTCCAGAAAACATTTCAATTGACGATGATCTTTTTCAACTTGAATACACGACAAACATCTCAGATGATATTGTTTTAATTTCACTGAACTATTTATTGAAAAAGGCAATTTATATGCTCGAAGAATATGAAAGATTAAAATATTTTCTGGACGAATTAGTAAAAAAGACAAACGAAAAGATTGTTTTAGCATCTAACTCAAACACTCAATAAAATTCATAAAAAAAACTCCCGAATGCAACAAATCAACGATTTCTTAACATCACTCCATACATATCTGGGAGGACACTATTGGTTCGTTTTTCTACTATTGGGAACAGGTATTTTTTTCACTATATACCTCAAATTTCCACAAATCAGATATTTCCGCCATGCCATTAAAATTACCAAAGGTAAATACGATAAAGCGACCGATAAAGGCGATACATCTCATTTCCAGGCACTGGCAACAGCTTTATCAGGAACTGTGGGAACGGGAAATATTGCTGGTGTGGCATTCGCCATTTATTTGGGTGGGCCGGCCGCGCTGTTTTGGATGCTTTTTTCCGCTTTTATCGGTATGTGCACGAAATTTGTGGAAGTTACACTTTCGCACAAATACCGGGATTTTGATTCAAAGGGACAAGTTGCCGGCGGACCGATGTATTACATGAAAAAACGTCTGAACCTTCATCTCAAAAATGGTAAAATCATCAATACCGGCAAGTGGATGGGAATATTTTTCGCGAGTGCTGCCATTCTTTCCTCTTTCGGAACCGGAAGTTTGCCACAAATCAATAGTATTTCGAATTCCATTTTTGCAACTTTCGGCATAAAACATATCGTAACAGGCGCTATTCTAGCAATTTTGCTCGGGCTTATTATCATTGGAGGAATCAAGCGTATCGCCAAAGTAACTGAAAGACTCGTGCCGTTTATGGCTATCGTCTATCTCATTGGTTCCTTTGCGGTTATTATCTTTAACTATGAAAACATCATTCCTTCTTTTGTATCCATCTTCGCGAATGTTTTTACCGGAACAGCTGCCGTTGGCGGCTTTCTGGGAGCCGGATTCGCATACGCGTTCAATAACGGGGTAAACCGCGGACTTTTTTCCAACGAGGCAGGTCAAGGTTCTGCTCCTATAGCACACGCCTCTGCGAAAGCACACGAACCCGTTTCCGAAGGAATGGTGGCTATTTTGGAACCATTTATCGATACACTAATTATATGTTTTCTAACGGGATTGGTACTGCTTTCATCGGGTGTGTGGAGCGAAAAGTTACCCAATCAGTTTCAGCTGACCGATATCGAGGTGCTCGCTAAAAATTATGACGACACCGATAAAGCTCAGGCTGATCTTTTACGCAAACACCTGAACATGGCAGGTTCCAAAGAACCGGTTTTCAACGGGAAACTGCAAATAGTAGATGGAATAATTCAAAACTCAGTTTCCATTATTCATGCCCGTTCTTTAGCTGAAGAAATTATTGTTTCATCCAACAACCGACCGTTTAGTGGTCAAATAGACGTTGTGAACGGAAAACTCATCAATAGCGGGACGGTGGTATTCAGCGGTAATTCGCTTCTTCACAGCGCACCACTTACCACAGCAGCCTTTACGAGAAGTTATTTCGGCAGTTGGGGAAAATATATCGTAGCCATTGGTTTGCTGCTTTTTGCATTTTCCACTGCCATCGCGTGGTCGTATTACGGAGACAGAGCCGTGACCTACTTATTCGGAACTAATTACGTAATGATCTATCGCACTATTTTTGTAATTGCATTCTTTTTCGCGTCTTTTATCGATACCACAATCATCTGGAATTTATCACTTATTACCGTGGTTTTTATGGCCGTTCCCAACCTGTTGGGGATACTGTTGCTGCATCGCGAGGTAAAATGGACGATAAAGGATTATTGGAAAGGATTCCGGGAAGAATATCCGGAGGAGAAAACGCCGAAAGATTATTGAAAAAGGATTTACCTCCGGGTATCGGTGATATTATATAAATTTCGACTAACTACTGTCATATTTAAGCTTTTAACCACCGTTTAATAGCCTTATAAATTAATTAGACAATTTAACATGAAGCGAGTTACTCTTTTCTTCTTAGTCATTCTCGCACTGCAAACCGCCTGTGCGCAAACCAAACACATTACCCGCATCGGATTGATAAATCCCTCAACGGGCAGCCTTGTCAACGCGTTAAATCTGATCGAAAAAGGATACCTGCATGCCGACAGCATCGTTATAGTGGGGCTGTTACACAAAACGCAGGAAGCCATCATTAACGCTACCCGCGATTATGTGCAGAACAACAAGTTGACGAATGTGGAACTTTTTGTGGTGCAAGGTGACATTTCACTCGACAGCCTTTTCGTTGAAAACGCGTGTACGCAGGAATTTCGGGATATCTTCAATAAAACCGATGCAGTTATTCGTTTTGGAGGAGATGATATTGTGCCGAAGATTTATGGTGAAGAAACATTCCTTACTACCGAGCTGGTACACAAAGGGCACAACTGGGAAATATCGTTCTTGTATCATCTGCTGGGTGGTTTTCAAAACTCCGCTTACAAAGCTTTTCTCGAAGAGAAACCCGATTATCCCGTGCTGGGGATTTGTCTCGGAATGCAGGAGCTGAATGTTGCAACAGGTGGTTCCATGTATCAGGATATTCCGTTTCAGATGTACGGAAAAACTACATATGAGAGTATTCTGAAGGACAATCCGGCTAATATTCACAAAAATTACTGGGAACGTATTGACAATGAAAACGAATATTCGTACATTCATTTTCACCCGATTAAGATTACAAAACAAAGTTTTCTGGATTTCGACAAAATTTCAGAAAATCCCGTGGTGGCGAGTGTACACCATCAAGCGGTGAAGAAAATCGGAAAGAATTTTCTGGTGGTAGCCACGTCGATGGATGGAAAAGTGGTGGAAGCATTGCAGCACGCTCAATTTAAAAATGTTTACGGAGTCCAGTTCCATACCGATTTTTCAGTGCTTTACAACAATGATATTACGTTCCATATTTCTCCATCCTACACACACTCATTAAGCGATGATACCCGATTGTTCCATAAGTTTTTTTGGGAGGACTTCAGTAAACGGTTAAAGAAATAAGAAATATTTTTGTTATTATTAGAACAGTCTATATCCGAATTCATCTATTTAGTAATCAATCATTTTTGCAAATTCAGGCTATCGTAAATATTTTTTATTTCTTTTACTTTACAAACGTTTAACCGGTTAATTTTCTGTTCTTATTGAACCGATTTCGTTTTCATGGGTTTATTATATGCACATATTCGTGTAAAAAACTAAAATTAAAAAAGTAAACAGATGAAAACATCCAACGAAACCGATCGCAGCATATTTGTTTGGTGGAGATCAGTTCCTGACAGCAATAAACGTGAATATCTCGGAATCCGCTTTGCTTCATCTGACGATCATATTGACTACAACAAGAAAATCGCCAAAGATGAAAAAGAAGAAGCTGTGATCGATGGAAAACAGCTCGAAGGGTTATCGCCCGATGAAATTTGCAACGTATTATTCTCTGAATTGCTAAAACCTAAATGGGAATGGAAAATTGGAGGAAGAGAATCGATAAAGACTGACGTTTATGCTATTTGCCAAGGATTAACTAATTAGGATAATCTGATCTTTCGCTATCTATCGGACAAATAAAAAAATTCCCCTACTCTATTTTAAATAGCATAGGGGAATTTTGTTTTGTAATTACCGGATATTAAGCCAATGTCTGGTCATCTACGTCTGCATCGGGAGCGTTAGTTTGAACAGATTTAATTCCGTTCTCTCTCGAAGCTTCGGTTTCGTACATTTCACTGTTACCGATTACCTGACCGTTAGTAGCTTTCAGGTTGAAATAAAATTTACCGTTCTTAGCAACGAGTTTATCAAACCGTGCTTCGTCCTGCGAATTTTTCTTTACCGATTCTACGCCGTTTAAGCAAGCAGCTTTTGTTGTGTAGCCTTCGCTTGTTAAAATCACCTGTCCGTTTCCGGCTTTAAGATTGAATTGAAATTCACCATTTTTTCTGGTGGATAGAACAAATTTTCCCATGTTGTTTGTTTTAGTTAGACATAAATTCTCTATCTAAACGATTTACAAGCAACTTTGTTCACGGTTGTTAACAAAAAAATACCTCATTTTTCAATGAGGCATTTTTAATAAGTAAAATAAGATGACTTAGTTAAAAATGTATCTTAAACCAAGTTGCATTCTCCAAGTATTGCCATACCAATAATTAGTAGTAAATGTTTCTGTTGGATATACATTTTCTCCTGCAGCATTTTTAATTTTAGGGAACGAGAATGTTGGTACATTATTAGCATCTCTTCCTTCGTATTTGAGTATAGCTCCATTGTTAGATGAAGACATATTTTTTGGAACACCCCATGTATCATTTAATAAGTTTCCAAAATTAAGAATATCTAAACTCACTTGTAAAGTATTCCAGGATTCACCAACACGTACTTTAAAGTCTTGTGCCACTCTTACGTCAAATCTATGCAACCAGGGAGCGCTAACTGAATTTGCTCCTGCATATTCACCTTTATTATTCTGCATATATTTATCCTGATCCATAAATTGGTAGAAAGCTGTTTCATCTTCAGCATTAGTAAATTTGATATCACCTTTTGCCTTTGGGATATAAATCAAATCACTTCCCCAACCATCACCATTCATATCGTTTGAGTAAACGTAACTATAATCTCCTGCTCCGTAACCGGAGTAGAAAACATTGAAGGATGTGGCCAGATGATTGTTTGCATAAGGAAGTCTGTAAGATGCAGATGCAATTACTTTATGAGGTGTTACATATTGTGAGCGTTGCAAGCTTGGCAAGTGAGGACCGTTGATCCCAACAAGTCCGCCGTAAGCCGAAGAAGCATTACTACCGGGCATTCCTGTAATTTCCCTCGCTTCAGTAATAGTATATGCAGCCATTAAGTCTAAATTTCTTACCGGTTCTGCAGTTAAAGTAACGTTACCTATAGCACTCCAACCTTGAGTATTATTGCTTAATACATATGCGCTTGCGCTAGTATAAGTCATATTACTTGGATAGATGTATCTGTTATCGGATCCGCTAAAACGTTTCCATGAACCATCCAAATCATGCAAATTATAATTTTTAAGCATAACACCATAAATAGTTTTGGTGAAAATTCCCTCAACAGTAACAGCCATTGGAAAAGAAACCGGAAGTTGATAATCCATAGCTAATGAATACTTCCAAGTTTGAGGCATTCTGAAACCAGGATCCACAGCATTGATATCGCGGGGAAGAGCTCCTTGTTCGGGAGTAATCGTGTTAGGTAATCCTAATTTACTGATCATCTCATTCACATCGGTTATCATTTTTCCCGATAATTTAGCTAAATCGGGACTTTGTTTGTTAATAGCCTGATGACTATTTCCATCTGCATCTTTCACTGTTTTGTATGTTGTGGTTGCCGAATAGCTACCTTGCACCATTCCTGAGTTTGTCGGCATATTAGTGAAAAACACCAACGGAAGTCTTCCGGAAAATATACCTAATCCACCTCTTAATTTTAATGTTTGATCACCTTTTAAATCCCATGTAAATCCAATACGTGGAGACAACTGTACTTTCGGATCAGGCCATGCACCGGTATCAATTTTTTTGCCTCCAAAGTCCAAGTTGTAAATAGCATTATTCCTCAGAATGTTATCAACATATGTGATATAATCGGCACGTAATCCGTAAGTTACTTTTGCATTTGGTGATACACTCAACTCATCTTGTACGTAGGCTCCAATTTGATGGAAAGCTACTTCAGCAGCAGGATTTTTTTCTCCATCGTAACCGTAAGTTACTGCAAAGTCAATAGGAGCAGCCTGATTTATAAAGTCGTCAACACTTGCATATCGATAATAGCCGGTTCCGTTTCGCATATAAGCGTTGTTCGCTAACTGATATTCATAACTCAACCCTGCTGTAATTTTATGATTATTCAAATAATAAGTTAAGTTATCGGTTACTGTAAGTACATTGTTGTTTACTCCGTTATTCCATGTAAAAAGCTCATATCCTGCAGACATGTATGGTTCAATAATTGGAATACCATTACCATCTCGTCCAACAAGGATATCAATAAATGGGAATTTTGCCGAAGGTGAACCACGCATATCTTTAATGGAAGAATAAGTTACCAGAAATTGATTTGATAATGAGTTGGAAAAACGGCTGTTCAATTCTCCCGAGTATGTATTAACTATATTATCCATCGAGTAGATCGAATTAGAAAAGGCCATCGCGTATTGTGATATACGATCCATATTTCTGTTTCTGTACCCTGCATCAGTTGAATTGCCGTTGGTACCATTCCAAGCTTCGTTTTTTGTATAGTTATAACGTAAACTCAATCTGTTTTTATCGTTAATATTCCAGTCAATACGGGCTAATATTTTGCGATTACTTTCATCTCCCGGATAATCATTATAAGAACCCGGATCATAACCATAATTATCCATAAGATGTTTTTTCACCCTTTCCATATCAGAAATACTCGTTCTTGAAAGTGACTGTTCAATATTAGCCACACCATTGTCTGAAGGACGCCAAGTTACAACCTGACCAGGGCGTTTTTCAATTTCACCGTTTACAAAGAAAAACAACTTGTTTTTAATAATCGGACCACCTAATGTAAAACCATAAAGATTTCTTGACTCTTTATCACGTTCGCCAAAATCAACATCTCCAATTTTATTGCCGCGTAAATCTTGGTTATAAAAGTAAGTATATGCAGAACCTTTAAAACTGTTTGTCCCTGATTTAGTAATAGCATTTACACCACCTCCAATAAAGTTTGTTTGACGTACATCAAAGGGCGCAACTACTACCTGGACTTCTTCAATAGCATCCAATGATATTGGATTACCACCGCCCGGCAATGCAGAAGAAAGACCGAAGTTGTTATTAAAGTTTGCCCCATCAATAGTGAAGTTCGTTGAGCGACCATCACCGGCAGCTATGCTCATACCTGACGCATAAGGCGACAAACGAGTTATATCTGTCATACTTCTGTTGATAGAAGGCATATTCTCAATTTTCCTGTTGTTGATATTTGTAGCAGCACCAGTTTTTTCAGTCGTGAACTTTGTTATCGGTCCGGCAGTTACTACCAGCTCATCTAAAGTTGTCGCTTGTTCTGTCAAAACCACATTATGTGCATAGTTTTCTCCTAAGCTCAACGTAATGTTGTTTACTGTGTTCGTTCCATATCCAATATACGAAACTTCTACAGTGTATGGTCCGCCTACCCGCATACCATTTAAGTTGTAACGCCCTTCCATGTTTGTTACAGTTCCATATGTCGTTCCTGAAGGCTCATGAGTTGCAATAACTGTTGCACCTATTACAGCTCCTTCATTGTCGGTAACACTACCGCTCATACTGGAAGTAGTTACCTGAGCATGCATTACAGTGGCGAGCATCAAGAAAAAAACCACTGCTAAAAACTTCATCTTTTTAATCATAAATTAATTTTTAATGTTTTGGATTATTTTATTTAAAAATCTGCACAAAATTACAAAATTTTAATGTAAATACTGTTACAAATTTGTTACAAATTTCTGTTTGGCAATATTTTAAAATTCAATCGATTGCATAACTAAAATACATAGAAATTTGCAAACAAAAATATTGTTTTATAAACAATATGAAAAAACAAAAGCGTAAAACTTACAAATAGATAATTGAAGTTTTACGCTTTATTTGTATCGATGTGTTAATTTTTACATCATTCCACCCATTCCTCCGCCACCCATTGGCATTTGCGGTGCAGGGTTTTCTTCTTTTTTATCGGTAATTACACACTCAGTAGTTAAGAACATTCCCGCAATAGATGCAGCATTCTCCAATGCAACTCTTGCAACTTTGGTAGGATCAATAACGCCTGTTTCGTAGAGATTTTCGTACTTATCGCTACGTGCGTTGTAACCATAATCGGCTTTACCTTCGCGAACTCTTTGTACAATTACAGCACCTTCTTTTCCGGAGTTGGCAACAATCTGACGAAGTGGCTCTTCGATAGCGCGTTTTACGATTTCGATACCGGTAGTTTCATCTTCGTTCTCGCCTTTTAATCCTTCAAGCACTTCACTCGCGCGAATGTAAGCTACTCCACCGCCTGGCACTGTTCCTTCTTCAACAGCAGCACGGGTTGCAGAAAGTGCATCGTTAACACGGTCTTTCTTTTCTTTCATTTCTACTTCTGATGGAGCTCCAACATAAAGAACAGCAACACCACCTGCTAATTTAGCCAGACGTTCCTGTAATTTTTCGCGGTCATAATCTGAAGTAGTTTTGTCGATTTGCATACGGATCTGTCCGATTCTGTTGGAAATAGCGTCTTTGTCTCCATCACCGTTAACGATAGTGGTCGTATCTTTATCGATAGAAATTTTCTCGGCGCTGCCAAGCATATCGAGTGTAGCGTTTTCGAGAGTAAGTCCTTTTTCGTCAGAAATTACAGTTCCGCCTGTCAAAATGGCAATGTCTTCCAACATTTCCTTGCGACGGTCTCCAAATCCGGGAGCTTTTACGGCAGCAATTTTCAACGAGCCGCGTAAACGGTTCACAACTAACGTAGTTAATGCCTCTGAATCGATATCTTCAGCAATGATCAACATGGGTTTTCCGGTTTGAACTCCCTTTTCGAGAATAGGAAGGAGATCCTTGATAGCAGAGATCTTTTTATCGTGGATCAACACTATCGGGTTCTCAAACTGAACCTCCATATTTTCAGTATCTGTTACAAAATACGGAGAAATGTATCCACGATCGAATTGCATACCTTCAACAACGTCTACGTAAGTATCTGTTCCTTTTGATTCTTCAACTGTGATAACACCCTCTTTGCTTACTTTTTGCATAGCTTCAGCAATAAGTTTACCTATTGCTTCGTCGCCATTGGCAGAGATTTTAGCAACATTCTCAATTTTCTTTAAATCGTCACCTATTTCAACCGCCTGGTCTTTCAGATTCTCAACTACTTTTGCAACAGCCTTATCGATACCGCGTTTTAAATCCATGGGATTAGCACCTGCAGTAACATTTTTTAAGCCAACACCAATGATAGATTGAGCTAAAACAGTGGCTGTTGTTGTACCGTCACCTGCGTCATCATTGGTTTTAGAAGCTACTTCTTTCACCAGTTGTGCACCCATATTCTGGAAAGAATCTTCCAGTTCTATTTCTTTTGCTACCGTTACACCGTCTTTCGTAATTTGCGGTGCACCGTACTTTTTGTCGATTATCACGTTACGGCCTTTTGGTCCTAATGTAACTTTTACTGCATCTGCCAATGAATCCACGCCTTTTTTAAGCAAATCGCGTGCTTCCATTTCGAATTTAATTTCTTTTGCCATATTTTTATTCTTTATTTCTAATTTCTAACTTCTGATTTCTTACTCAATGATTGCCAGAATGTCTGACTGACGCATGATCAAATATTTTTCGCCATCGAGTTCAATTTCTGTACCGGCATATTTACCGTATAATACATTATCGCCGGCTTTTACGATCATTTCTTCGTCTTTCGTGCCATTTCCTGCCGAAATAACTTCACCTTTCAAGGGTTTTTCTTTAGCTGTATCGGGAATTATAATTCCGCCTACTGTTTTTTCTTCCGCAGCTGCCGGTCTTACCAGCACTCTGTCCGCTAATGGTTTAATACTCATATTGATAAAAAATTTTAGATAATTATATTATGTAAGTTCTAATTTTTTGTCGTCAGACACATGTCTGTATGCGAATTCTATGCCAAAATTTTTTCCAGTCGGAAATCTCACAAAATGTTTTCCAGACTGACAAATTTTCAGATTTGATTGACAGCTATCGATAATTGAAAAAAAAGCATCATCTTTGCAGTCAAATTGAAAAAAATGAAAACTTTTGTTTCCTGGAGCGGAGGAAAAGATTGCATGTTTGCTCTATATCTTTATTTAAGAAACAAAAAAGATGAATCTTGTTACTTACTTAATATGAGTGAAGCTGACATTAAAAAGTCACGCTCGCACGGGCTAAGTCATACAATGATCATAGCGCAAGCCAAAGCCATAAATTTTCCTCTCATTCAGGAACCCATAATCGACGGTAACTATGAACGAAGCTTTAAAGAAGCAATTAGTAAACTAAAGGCAAAAGGTGTCACAACCGGTGTTTTTGGTGATATTTATTTGCACGAGCATCGGGTATGGATTGAACGTGTATGTAACGAAATGAGAATTGAGAGTGTTTTTCCACTTTGGGGAATGGATACTAAAGAAGTAATACAGCGTTTCATATCTGAAGGATTCAAAACTATGATAGTATCTATAAAAAAAGGGAAGCTTTCACCTGTTTTTTTAGGAAGCGTAATCGATGAGAACCTCCTGAATGATCTGCGTACAATTCCTGATATTGATTTGTGCGGTGAAAACGGCGAGTATCACACATTTGTGTTTGATGGGCCATTGTTTAATTATCCACTGCCCTTTTCTAAAGTTCGTGAATATGAAAATGACAAGAGCTGGTTGCTGAAATTAGAAAACACAGTTTAATTAAATGAATTAACACTATAAAATTAATTATTGATCTGCACTTATATCATATTTCTATGCTGAAAAAAATCACCTTCACTTTGATCATATTGTGTGCTTCGCTACTATCTTTTTCGCAAAATTCGCGCATTATATCATTAGCGCCATCGCTCACACAAAGTCTTTATTTCTTAAATGCTCAAGATAAAGTAATTGGGATTACAAGTTATTGTACGGTAGCAAAAGATGATAACAAAGAAATTGTTGCATCGGCAGTAAAAGTAAATCTTGAAAAAGTAATAAGTTTAAAACCCGATTTAGTGCTGGTTTCAGGTTTTACAAGTCCAAAAGACATTGCAACGCTCCGTAAATTCGGTATTGCAGTAGAAGTTTTTGAATCGCCCAAATCGTTTGATGAAATTTGTAAGCAGTTTGTCCGCATAGGAACGCTTGTTGGAGATAAAGAAAAAGCCGAAAATATTGTCAAAGAAAGCCGCAAAAAAGTCGAAGCTATTGCGGCAAAAAGAAAACGCGAAAGGTCTCCGAAGATATTCTTTCAAATCGGAGCAAACCCGCTATTTACAGTCATCCCAAATACATTTATGGCCGACTACATAAACTACTTAAACGCAGAGAATATCGCGAAAAACTTAAAACGCGGAACAATAGGACGTGAATTCGTTATCGCCAATAACCCCGATTACATTTTTATCGTAACCATGGGTATTGTAGGCAAAGAAGAAGAAGCAGTGTGGAGAAAATATACTAA
>ENA-UOOM01001899-UOOM01001899.1-fermentation-metagenome-genome-assembly--contig:-NODE-1899-length-18755-cov-8.200963_pt1 | contig 18755 bp, 15 predicted proteins | sample MGYA00245781_ERZ724031 | MGnify/ENA primary metagenome ERZ724031 (study PRJEB28704, sample SAMN03018317) | fermentation metagenome | biome: anthropogenic terrestrial biome; feature: soil; material... | reverse complement strand
AATGCATTTGAGATCACCTCCACTGCCTCTTTCATTATTTTACACCAAATGAGATTATACTAACGATTATTTACAATATATTCCTTTGCGTTATTTTATAACTCCAGCAGCTCGTTTGGCCGCGCCAAGCTGGTAAATCCGATGCCCAAAAGCTATTTTGAACCTATTCGGGTGGGAAAGGTGGGATCAGCCCTGTCCCTGTGGGAGCGGGAAGAAATGAAAAAGTGCTGCGGTAAAGATGCCGGATGATGAAGATAAAACCGCAAGTGGCAAAGGATAATATAAGATTATTCATAATACTAAGTCCCTGGATTAATGAAGGAGCGAATGAGATGCGCAATTGGGCCAGGCCGGTGGGGCTCGGGGTAAGCTGGTATGACCACGCCCGCACTAAGGCTTACGGGCCTCGTTTAATGTCGGGCGTCTTTTCCACCCCAACTCCAATCGTCACACAGCTTTGCTGCACTTGCTGACGTGCGACTGATAATATCATCCGTATTGCTTCGCCCGGTACCGATGGCAGTGTCGTATCCACCGGTAGTAATGGCTTTAGGCGATCAATTAGACACTTACAAATATTTAGCCAAACTGATAAGGCTTTCTGTTACCGACGTTATTTCTTGAAGCGATGCCGAGAGTTCTTGGGTGGAAGCTGCTTGAGCGGCAGTAGAGTCTAATTGTCAAGCAGACTCATGATAACATCCGACATGTTTATTGCCTCCAAGTTGTCAAAAATAATTTCTCTATCTAGGCCGCAGCAGCCCGGTTGTATTTTGACCTGCGCCGCAAGGGCGTGACACCCCGCAGCACCATAGATGTTTTGATTGCCTTGACCGCCATGGAGAATAAGCTATTGCTGCTGCATGATAACCGCGATTTTGATCTTATGGCAGCTTGTAATAAGGGGTTAAGTATTCTTGACAAGCCTTATGTCTAATGGCAACCCGGCAAGCCGGATGGGTCTTTGCGTGTTAGGGCTTCCATACTAGCCTCGAGATTAACGCCAATCTGATAATTCATTCATCAAATCATCCAGCAGACGATTAACTTTGTCACCCCGAGGATAACCATAGTGAGCCCGATTTTGGCTTTTACTGTAACAGATTATCACTAAATATAGCAGCATGTCATATGCTATCAGGAGGTGATAACTTTGAAAAAGGCCATAAGCTTTAATACCATAGTAATTACTGAGGAAATGAAATATGACGGCGTTACTATTTTAAACTACCGAATAGAGTATCCTCAATTCGAGTCAGCTAACTACAAAAAGACCATAAAAGCCATAAACCAGTTTTACAAAGATGAAGCCCTGGCGCTTCAAAAAAATTTCCGTACCAAGCTTTATCAAATGGCAGTTGATCAGTATCTGGATGATATTAAAAACGGATTTCCGATACATGTATTTGAAGCCTTGCAGACCTTTGAAGTAACTTATAACAGAGCCTGCATAATCAGTGCATATTTTGACAATTACCAGTATACCGGCGGAGCCCATGGCTTAACTGTCCGGACTTCTCAGACATGGAACCTGAAGACCGGGCGTAGGATTAAACTCAGAGCATTGTATAAGTGTTCCGGTGATTATAAAACATATATTAAAAAGAAAATTATTGAACAGATAAGGGAAAACCCTGATATTTATTTCGATAATTATGAGGAACTGGTAGAACAGACTTTTAATATAAACAGTTTTTACTGCACCTCGCAAGGAGTGGTAGTCTATTTCCAGCAATACGATATTGCCCCATATGCAAGCGGTATAAGAGAGTTTTTACTGCCATACAATAAATGCATAATCGATCCCGTCAGAAAATGTTAGTTTGTGAAGACTTATGAAAAAGCGCAATTAGGCCCAAAGGCACAAACCACCCCCATAAATCAAGAGGTCGCTCCGGCAAAACGCAGGAACGGCCTTTTTGAATATGAGGGGCGATGGAGCGCGGACTATACATCATATATCAGGTAATAGCATACGGGTAAGCATGGGGAAGTTGCTTTACTGTGCCATCACCAGAGCTGTAGAAAAGCTCTATTTAACTTCCCTGGCCTTGAGGCATCTTTGTTTCTTTGATAGCATTTAACTACGAACTGGCCTACACCGTTATTGAAGAAGATGAAGAAAACGTTGTCGTCATACTGGCGGGTACCCGCGAAAACTTTTATAAAGAGCTGAAACGATACATGAAGTAATGATGACCTCCCCTGAACCTTTGGCGCCATGGCTTGGTGATATATCTTTTTACCCCCAAAATCAGTCCCGGCATAAAACACATAAGTATTTGCGGCTCCTAATCTAAGCCACATGGCCAACAATATAAACTAAATAGTTCGGACTTTGGGAAGTTACTGGACTGTCCCCGGTCACGAGAAGAATATGAGGAGATGCTTATCAATGCTGGTTAAATATCAGGAGCCAGCAACAGAAGGATGCCCCCAAGTTATGGCTGAAAAGGAGGATGAGCCGCAATGAAGGTTGTTTATCATGAGGATTATAACCAGGTTTACGCGTCCGATCCCGCCGCCTCCCCGGGCAGGATCCAGGCGGTGGTGGACGCCCTGCAGGGGAGGGTCACCTGGGCCAAACCGGAACCGGCCACAGAACTGGATATCCTCCAGGTCCATACCCGGAAACATGTGGAATCGGTAGAGCGGGAAGGCGTTTACGACATCGCCGCTCTGGCAGCCGGCGGGGCCATCATGGCCGCCCGGATCGGTTTGACCGAACCTTGTTTCGCCCTGATCCGACCGCCCGGGCACCATGCCTCGGCTGACAGCTCCTGGGGGTTCTGCTATTTCAACAATATGGCCATCGCCATCGATAAATTGGTACGCCAGGGCCAAATAAAGAAGGCTTTCATCCTGGACTTCGACCTCCACTTTGGCGACGGCAACGTCGATATCCTGGGCAATCGGGCCTACGTCACCATCCGCAACCCTTCCCGGCAAAGCCGCAGCGACTACCTGAAAGAGGTGGAGAAAGCGCTGGCAGATACCGATGCCGACATGATCGCTGCTTCGGCCGGATTCGACAATGCCGAAAAAGACTGGGGCGGGCTCTTGAAGACCGAGGATTACACCACCATGGGCCGGCTGATGCGGGAAGCGGCCCGGCGCAACCGGGGCGGCTGTTTCGGCATCTTGGAAGGCGGCTACAACCACGCCGTCCTCGGCCAAAACGTGCTGGCCTTTATCGAAGGGCTGGGCGGCGAATAAGTTGGCTAGGGGATGTTTTCGAGGATGATTGATATTGGAACTTTACCCCATGCGTGGGAAACCGTTGATCGGCTAATCGCAGCACGGTATGAGCTGACCTTTCAGGTATTTGCAGCAACTGATGGGAAGGGCAAACCGGACACTTACAAATATTTAGCTAAACTAATAAGGTTTTCTGTTACCGATGTTATTTCCTGAAGCGATGCAGCAAGTTCTTGGGTGGAAGCTGCTTGAGAGGTAGTAGAGTCTAATGATTTTTGGATGGCTGCTACCACTAGATCCATTTTTTCTTCTACTTCTTTGAGGATCTTATCTACTCCAATAGTAACTTCTTTTGACACATCGGCCAATTTCCTGATTTCTTCAGCTACAACGTAAAAGCCTTTGCCGGCTGCTGCGGCGTGGGCTGCTTCAATCATTGCATTTATACCCAATAATTTGGTCTGCTGAGCAATATTTCTGACCTGTTGCATAGCCTCTTTGACTTCGCCTGTGGTTGCCACTACCGTTTGTGTCAGGCTGGATATATGATTTGATTGAACCGATATCTGCTCGGCCCCTATGGCAATCTCGTTTGAAGCCTGCCCCAACTGCTCCATTGAGGTTAGCAATTTTTCGGAAATATCCAGTACTCCAGCCTGATATTTTCTGCTCTTTGATAAGCCCAAAACCCCCACCGGGATGTCCCGATTATCTGAGTCATATATTGGCACCGCGATCACATTGGCTTCAACCCCATAGATTTCCGGAGGGAGGTATCTGTTAATTACTTTCTTGGTCTTAAGCGCCTCTCTTGCAGTGCCGCCTTGCTGTATGGGCTCTCCAACCGCAAAAAAGTCTCCCGGAGAATCCCTCCCTTTGACCAAACCCACAAATTGTTCTGTATCAGTAACCCACATACAGATACCTTCTGTGCAAAAGTGTTGTAAATATTTTAGATTGTCACACAGACTCATAATAACATCTGACATGTTCATTGCCTCCAAGTTGTTAATAATAATTCCTCCATCTGGCCGCAGCCAATAGATGTTTACCGGTCTACTGCGGGTGCATATAAGCCCGAAGCATTATACAATTTACGCAGTATGATTCCAATGTTTTCCATTGGTGATTCCCCTTTATTTCACATTACTTGCCGAGGCCGTTAATTAATAGGCTGCAAAATTAGCTTTCAGAAAACAGCTTTCGGCAAGCGTTTCTGGAAAGGCAACGCAGCCAGGGTCAATCCAGCTTTATCTTTTTTTAGATAATTGCCTTTTCGCATTGATATAAATGACATACTGCAGAAACAGGTTCACCAAAATGCAGGCCAACCAGTACATAGCCTGGTCGAATGAGTTAGCGCCCCGATAATTTAAACAAAACTCATAAACATAATAGGCAGTTACCCCTGCGAACACGAATATAGAAGAAATAAGAAATTCTGACGACATGATCACTTTTTTAAAGTTTTCTGGCATGGGTCTTCTCCCTGTCGTTGTCTTACGTCTCAAAGCCCAAATACAATTATTCTCATCGCTAACGTTTGTTTACCGGCCATGAAGTCTGATTTGTAATAAACGCAAAATCCGTGCCATACGCCTTTTTTGATCTAATGTTTTGAAGTTGATTTACGAAGTCCGTAAATCCGTCACTTTGTACAACCCATTTCCCTTTTAATTATATTAAGATTGAGTTATGGCCCATTCAGTCGGCATTTGCTAAAAAAGATGACCGTATTTGAGACATGCCCAAGCAAGCTGATGTGTATCGAATTCATACACCCGTGCTCCCCATGTATATTTGCCGTTTTTTTCCTTGTGAACGTATGGAATCATTTTTAATGATTTAACCGGTAAACAACCCGGGCTCATTGCTGAAAGGAGATGCCCACTATGCCACTGACCATTATCCACAACGACATCACCAAAATGCACGTCGATGTCATCGTCAACGCGGCCAATGTGAACCTGAAAAGGCGGCCGATACTGAAGCCTTGCTGGAGAAGTACCAAGAGCAAAGCCGGTTGAGCAGCTCATCTAGGTGGGCCAAGCCGGTTGATCCGGTGCCTAAACGCTATTCTGAACCAATTCGAGTGGAAAAGGTAGGCCGCAATCAACCCTGCCCCTGCCCCTGTGGCAGCGGGAAGAAATACAAAAAATGCTGCGGTAAGGATGTTTGATAGCGGTCATAAATCGCAGCGGGGAGCGTCAACGATAACAGAAACAAGGAACTGCGATTTACCGGTGTATGGTTTATAGGGAAAACCTCCGTTTGCAAAAATCTCACAGCTTCTCCGCCGCTCAAAACTATTATACAATCACGTACTAAATTCCCGTTGAAAGTTACATTATTATTTTAGGAAAATTTTAGAATTGTACTGTAAAATAAAGTTAATTATGTATTTAGGAAGGGAAATGCCTGATGAAAAAGATTAGCGTACTTGTAGTGCTGATTCTGGCTCTGGTTCTGGTGTTTAGCTGCAGCCTGACCGCGTTTGCCGCTGCCGAACCTTACATCTCTGCCCACCCTCAAAGCGGGGAATACACGCTGGGGCAGGAGATCCCGCCTTTGAGCGCAACGGTTGACCCCGCAGGGTACACCATTTTGTCTTGGAAATGGTACACCGGTAACGGCGGTTATTTAGGCCAGGTTAACTCGACGCCTACTTGCACTTACAATCCTTTTATAAACCCACAGCCAGGCACCTATACTTATTACGCCGAAGTGACATTGCGCCAAGAATCTCTACAATTGGTATTAAGGCCTGTTGTATTAAGGACCGACACGGCTACTATCAAGATCAAGCCCGCTGAGTCCGGTGAGCAGACCACACCCGCACCCAATGAGTTTAGGATCCAGAAGGTAGATGAGAATGACAATCCTCTGGCTGGAGCCAGCTTTCAGCTGATGGGGGAGCAGCATGCTTACACGTTCAGCAGCGGGTCCGACGGTCATGCCACCCTTACCGGTGTGGCTGACGGCGATTATGTCCTGAGCGAACAATCCGCCCCGGAGGGCTATATCAAATCCGACGACACCTATGAGGTTTCGGTGAAAAACGGCAGTATCTGGGTCTATATCGATGGAGCAGAGCGGCCTTACTCCCGGGTAGAGGAATTAGTTTTTGTAAACACCGAAAAAACTGATATACCTAAGCCCGACTCGGACCAAGAGATCAAGGTGCGGAAAGTGGACGGCAACAATCAGCCCTTGGCCGGGGCAGTGTTTGAACTAAGAGGGGCTGATCCCGGGGACGAGGATTATCAGGCCACCAGCCAGGCTGACGGCTATGCCACTTTCCCCGCGATAGCCAATGGTACCTATGAGTTGAGTGAAAAGGCCGCCCCATCCGGTTATAACGGCTCCAGCGAGACCCATACAATCATAGTCAGCGAGAGTGGGGTATTCCTGGCCGATAGCGCCGCCGCCCTGCCGCCCTATACCACCCTGATCTATGTCAACCGCCCAATACCTCAGCTCAACAAAGACGATCATTTTGCCTATATGCAGGGCTACCCCGACGGATCTTTCGGCCCGGCCCGCAATATGACCCGGGCGGAAGCGGTGGTGATGTTCTCCCGGCTGCTGTCTGAGTCCATAGACCTAAATACGGATTATCGGAACAACTACTATCCCGATATCGACCAGAGTGCCTGGTATGCCAACCAGGTCTGCTATATGCAACAACTCGGGGTTTTGGAGGATTACTCCAGAGATGTGCGCTTCCGCCCCAATGACCCGGTCACCCGGGCGGAGTTCGCCACTTTAGCCGCCCATTTTGACAACCTGACCCTGACTAACACCAACATCTTCTCCGACGTGTCCGACAACCACTGGGCGGTGAAATACATCAACTCCTCGGCGGCAAAAGGATGGATCGTAGGTTATCCCGACGGCACTTTCAAACCGGAAGCCTATATCACCCGGGCAGAGGTGGTCACTCTAGTAGACAAAATCTTAAACCGTAGCGCCGACCAGTCCTATATAACCTCCAACTGGGATTCCCTGCCCCGGCACTACAATGACCTTACCCAGAGCCACTGGGCTTTCTGGAACATCATGGAAGCCTCCATAGGCCACGACTTCATCCCCGTCAGCGATGAAGAGCAGTGGACGCAGGTGTATGAGTAAAGTGTAGAGGTCATTGCTGACCGTTCAGATATACTTTCGCCTATCTTTGGATTATATGAAGGAATTTGCAGAAATTTACTAGAAATTTATGACATGCAGTAATCCTACTGGAAGGGCGGGTATGACCATGCATGCTGATAAAGAGAAGATCGCAAATGCTATCAAAATCCTGAACAAAATGGCTAATGGGTTAAATCCGGTTTCAGGCGAGAAATTGGATGAGAATTGTTTTCTTCACGATCCCCGCATGATAAGATGCCTATTCTTCGTGCAGAATGTTCTAAATCAAGTTGTCAAAGGAGAGGCTGCCGGCAGAGGCAAAATGGAATTCAGCATAACAGCCGAAGAAAAAGATCGTATTGAGTTTCCGGATGGCTTGATCGGAGTAAACGCTTTTGCCAGATGCGTCAATAATGTCATCGACCTGAGCAGAAGCCGTAAGATAACCGGAATGGAAATCAACAAGCAATTAAAGCAGATGGGGATTCTGAGCGAGGAACTCCTCGAAGACGGCAAGAAACGAACCAAGATCAATGAGAATTCCCACCAATACGGAATCGAGACGATGAGAAAAAACTATAACGGCGTTGAATATGATATGGTCTGTTTCAATGATGCCGGGAAGCAGTTTTTGTTAGACCATCTTGAAGAAATAGCCGCAGCGAAAGCTAAAGAAACCTGATGAAATACAATATATGCAAAGTATTGAGGTTGGATTAACGAATTGCCGAAATGAATACGAAGAAATAATTAAACCCAATTGTAATCAAATTTGGCAATAGATGCCGGGCGGAATGAGTGTGAGCCTATCGCTCTCATAGATACCGAGATTGAACTGAATAGCGGCAAGATACTGGACATCGGCACCCAAGCTATTTAAGAGCCTGGGTGCCCTATTCTTACCCAAGAAGTACCATAGAATATGATATCTGCAAGTGTTATTTCCTTGAAATCGATACAATATTTTTCTTATCCATCGTGATGCCGGTAATTTAATGGTCCGTATTACGGATATATGCGGTATTTTTACCGGCACCCGTCTTAATTATATAACCCTCTTTCACCAATGCCGCCAAAGTTATCTCGACAGTCGAGGTGCTTATATCCGGGCATTTTTCCAGAATCATACGCTTCGACAGCTTTTGCAGGGTATTGTCAAATAGCTTACGGATCCTTTCCGGTTTGGAAAGATTGCGGTTTTGCATCAATTCTACCCTGGCCGAAAACTCTTTGTAGGCGCTCAAAATGACCTCCAGGTAATACCTGACAAACGGCAGGTAGGAGTTCTTTCCCTCGTGCCACTCAATTGAGCTGTCCTGCAATACCTCGTAGTAGGTTTCCTTGGTTTTTTCGATTATCATCTCGAGACTAATGTACTTGCCCACAATATATCCTGAACGGTAAAGGAGCAGAAGAGTCAACAGGCGGCTCATGCGTCCGTTGCCATCGTTAAAGGGATGAATGCAAAGAAAATCCAAGACGAACATGGGGATCAGCAGCAATGGATCGTATTTTTCAGCATTGACTGCATCTATAAAAGTATTGGTCAGGCGGTCAACAGCATCTGGAGTTTCAAATGCCGTCAGGGGTTTAAAGCGTATGTTGCGTTGGCCGAATGCATCTGTTTCAGTGATAAGATTATCCGAATTTTTGAATTTACCACCGATAGATGACGGACTGAACTGGTACAGGTCTCTATGCAACTGTAGTATTACATTGGTACGAGGCGCCATATAATCATAGCTTTCATGGATCAGTCTCAGTACCTCCCGATAACCAGCGATTTCACGCTCCGAGCGGTTGCGCGGCTCCGCCTTGAGCTTTACCAAAGCATCCAAGCGCTCATCTGAGGTATAGATTCCTTCGATTCTATTGGAGGACCCGGTGCTTTGGATTATAGCAATTTCAAGCATTGCTTCTAATACATCGGCCTTCGCTTCAATAAACAGTTCTTGTTTTCCTTTATATTCATGAATTGCTGAGATCAAATTCATTAATTCATGGTTCATTAATTCATTCGGAACGGATGTATAATCAAATTCCCTCACCGCGAACATCCTTTCTGCACAAGGAAAATGGTTATGCACAATATTAACCCCAAAATATGCAGAAGTCAATCGATACAGGGTAGAATAAAAGTTTTTCTTTCTGCACAATTATAGAATTCTAGAGTATAGATACCTTCGTTTTATGAAATGAGGGTATCAGCATTGGCCAGTGCAAGCGAAATTGATTTTATAAAAAACTATCTTCACAACTCTGGACATGAAAGTATTTTTTCTTGTGTAATCGGATCAATCAAGTACGCTCTGAAGAGAGACAAAAGACGATCGATTATGCAATTAAAGTGCTAGAAGAGAAAACCACTTTGGGAAAAGACGGCATATTTTTTTTCTCGGCTCTCGATGCTCTGGAGGGTCGTCTGGATAATGATGAGGAAAGAATCATTTGACGTTCGGCGCATCCGCATTATCCTTTTTGAGCGCCGCTCCCACGGCTTTTGGACAGGTATTTAATAAATTCCGCCGGACTATAAACGAGAATTTTACCACAGGCTGGAGGAGGAAAATGCTTTTTGTTGCCGGTTATTATTAGGGTTCCAGGCGCAGCCAGGGCCGCTTCCAGAAATGGTTCGTCGTCCGGGTCGGGGAGGTGTATCGTTAGAGGAAAGGCCGTAACCATTATTCCCGAATCTTTTATATCTTCTGGAAATTAAAATCAATTTCATTTTACTTGTAGGGCACGCAGAACCGTACCCTAGTGCCCCACAGGATCGTTTCAGCACTGGGCTTTCTCCCAGGCCGCAAAAACATAGGATATAATAACATATACAGCGGATAGAACGCAGCCGCGTTGCTCTGTAATTTAATGGCGGTTTGATAAATTTTGCCTGCTGGGGATTATACGGACTCAGTTGCGGGCATGAGGTGGTTATGTCATGGCCAAACCATTATACATCACGGAAAAACCTTCGGTGGCGGGCAGCTTTGCCAGCGTGTTGGGTATAGAAATAAACAAGTCTGACCGGGGCCGGGGCTATGCCGAAAATGGCCAGGCCATAATAAGCTGGTGCTATGGCCATCTGGTAACAATGGCTTACCCGGAGGAATACGATCCCGCCTATAAATCGTGGCGGGTAGAGCATTTGCCGATCATACCCCGGGAATTTAAATATAAGATCATTGATAATGTTGGAATCGAAAAACAGTTTGAGGTTATCAGACAACTGATGCACCGTCAGGATGTGAGCATGATCTACTCCTGTACCGACAGCGGACGCGAAGGTGAGTATATTTTTCGCCTGGTCTATCAGCTGAGCGGCGCCGATAAACCCGCCAAACGGGTGTGGATTTCCTCGCAGACCGAAGATGCGGTGAAAAAGGGCATTGAAGCCGCCAAGGACCTCAGCGAGTACGATTCCCTGTCCCAGGCGGCTTATTGCCGGGCCAAAGAGGACTGGTTGTTTGGCATGAATTTCAGCAGGATCTATACCTGCCAGTATGGCCAGCAATTGTCGGCCCGATTGAAAGAGAAGAAACGATCGGTCATCGCCATCGGGCGGGTTATGACCTGTGTTCTGGGATTAGTGGTCAACCGGGAACTGGAAATCAGAAACTTCGTGCCCAAAATCCATTATGGGGTGGCGGCCAATTTTTTGTCTCAGGACAGCGGTGTTGCCTACAAAGGTAAATGGCAACCCCAAACAGCCAAAGGGGCAAAGCCTGCCGATACACTTGAGGACGATGAAAAATACCTCGGTCAAGAGGAAGCTCAGAATATTATCGACAAGTTGCAGGGGCATGAAGCCACCGTGAACAAGGTGGAGATCAAAGTCAAGAAGGAGCCGCCGCCGCTGCTTTTCAATCTGGCCGAGCTGCAATCCGAAGCCAACAAAAAATACAAACTGCCGGTCGATAAGACCCTGGCCATCGCGCAGAGCCTGTATGAGAAAAAACTCATCTCTTATCCCAGAACCGACAGCCGGGTATTGTCCAGCGATATCGTTGCCGAACTGCCCCGGGTCCTAAATGGTTTGTATAAGAATGCCGCCTTCAAGGATGCGGTTATAAGAATCAAGGAGTTTGGGAAACTCACTATCGATAAATCCAGCAAGAGGTTTGTGGATGACAGCAAGGTGACTGACCATTACGCCATCATCCCCACCTATGTAAGCGCCGATCTGTCCAGGCTGGATCCTGACAGCCGCAATGTATATAACTTGATCGTGAAAAGGTTTCTGGCCATATTCTATCCGCCTGCGATATACAACACGGTGAAGATAGAAACCGAAATCAAAGGGGAGATCTTTGTCGCCAGCTCCAAAACCCTCAATGATGCCGGCTGGAAAGAGATCTACGAAATATCCCCGGCAAAAAATGAAGAGGATATCTCCACTTCCCCACTTCATTTGCTCAGCAAAAAAGAAAAGTGCGCCACCACCGCTTTGGATTTAGAGCAAAAAGAAACCAAACCACCTTCCCGGTTTTCCGACGCGGCATTGATTCTGACTATGGAAAAAGCGGGGAAGTATATAGAAAACGAGGAGCTCAGAGAGCAGATAAAGACCTGTGGCATTGGCACCTCTGCCACCCGTGCCGGCATCATCAAGAAGCTTCAGGATATCGGCTACATCAAAATCAATGCCAAGACCCGGATTGTTACGCCCGAGCCCAAAGGGGAGGTGATCGTTGAACTGATCCGCCGATCCGCCCAAGAGTTGTTGAACCCTGTCCTTACCGCCAGTTGGGAAAAGGGCTTATCCATGATACAGAATAAGGAGATCACCGCCGAGGTGTTTGAGGCCAAGTTGGAGAGCTATATAACCCGGACCATTGCCAAGGTCAAGAAAATTGGGATATAAAGGGCTTTTTCTGGTAATGCCAATTTCCTGGAGCATCCAGAATGATTGAAAAAACAAAAGAAATGCATTATATGAGTGAGGCATTTTGAAATCTAAAATCAAACATAATTTCTGATAAGCCAAAGGGGAAACTTTAACCAGAATATTATGCTTTGACCAGAGCTTCGATATAACCTTAACCCAATACCCAACGATAGAATAAAGCAATACTTATCGCCAATAAAGCGCTGAGTAAAGTGCCAATAAAATAGTATTCCGCAAAATCTTTGTTATTGAATTCATAGAATCTCATGGCCGTTTTGGTTCCGTATATTCCTATCAGGACCTCGTAGGCACCGGAAATAACAGCCAAAAAAGTCAGGCTTCTTTCAAGATTACCGATATAGCGTCCCGTTTTCTTGTAATTTTCTTTATTATTTATTGGATTTGAGAGCTCCGGAGCTGTCTCGGCGCCGTCGTCGTTATATTTGTTGATTGCGACTTCTTCATTGACAGGCCCTTTAATAGTTTCCAGAAACAATCTTATAAAGATGTTCGAGAAATCCGTGATTAATATGATGCCAATGATAACGAAAATGACGGTTTCAAAAAAATTGCTAAGCTCAAAAGATTGTAAGACTGTCAATATGGACGATTTACTCAGCCAGTTTATTATCAGGATGATAATCGATATATGAAGGGCCTGGTCCAGCATAAAAATCAAAGCCCTATTATTGATACCGATACATTCCCAGCAGGGTTTCTTCCAGTCAATAATTAGATGACTGACGGCCAGTAATGTGGCGATCAAAAACAACCATTTGATGTCTGAGTAATGAAGACCAAAAACTAAGATAACTATGACGCCCAGGTAAAGCAGGAAATGAATGGATGCGTGAAACAGCAGCGACTGTACCTCTTGCGATGTTTTGCCGCCGCCGTTTTTCTTCTGGGCCATATCTTCGTCTTGGAAGACGAAATCCCCGGCAAAATGAGCCAACAATAAAAGCAGGAATAACTCCAACATCCGGCGTACCTCTCCTGGCATATATAAGTTAACAGCTTAAATATAGGCATTATAAGATAAAAACTTATGCTTTTACTATAAGTTTGACGACCGCAAGGTTGACAGCTGTCTGAAAATATAAGCAATAGACTGATATTTAGCGGTTATTAGCGGAAGAATGATAACCGAACAGAGTGTTTAGGAGCTGTTTGACATTTCCTTCTGCTTCCCTGATTTCAGCTATCCTGCTTTTATACATCATTTGGCTTACGGCGGATTGTGAAATCCCTAATTGGGAAGCGATTTGCACTTGATTCATATTGGCCCTAATGCAGGCATGAATCAGTTTATTTTTATCGGACCACAAATTCCGAACCTGCGACAGCAATAACAGCGATGTATTCACAGCTAATCTGGAATTGTCCGCTGGCGGACTATGAAATATTATTACATGTCCTTTATATTTGTGAGCTTTGTCCATAGCCTCCCGGGCCTCGTAAAAGGCAGGCCCGTCCATACCGAGAGCCACATCGTTGATTTTAGTGCTGATGCTCCCATAACCGACTCCAAATCTTATTTGAACAGGCTCTATTGCTTCTACAATATCAGTAATAATATCAAATAGCAGATTGGTGGGCCTTAATAGACCCTGGAATTCGTCGCCTAGAGTAATCAAAAATTTCGATATGACGACTTGTGAGTATCGTTCATTAATATTGTGCAGCGTTGACTCCAGTTTGTCTTGAATAGCTTCGCGGTCGGTGATTGATTTTGACTTTACAAGGTCGCCAATGATAGCAAGATAAGTATTGTCAGGTTCCATTGTGATGTTTTCCCCCAGAATCCAAGCCTTACACAAAGGCTTAAAAGCCTATGCTATTTAAAACGCACTTTGTTACATATTATATCCATAAAGTGGAACCGTGGCGAGGACTGGGCCGCTGTTTCTGATTCATCGTAAATATCGGCCGGCAAAACAATCTCCTGCAACTGCAAACTGATTTCATATGGGTAACGGAAATGCGCTGCCCCCCAAAGCCCTCATTCAAATAAAATCGGCTGGCCGCCGGTTGGGTTTTCTGTGCCGCTTTTCTGCTGATGAGGGGACTCTTCCTGATCCGGCTTCAATCTGAACGGATAAAGAGGACACTTATTCATCGGGCATAACGCCACTTCTTTCTTGCTATGATTAGAACACTGCAGGCAATAAGCCCTGATCGCCTGTCCCATCGTCCGTTTGATCATTGTCTTCCTCCTATTGATACCAGATTATTTGATAAAAAATGGGGTGACAAATGGGCCTGACGCCCTTTTTGCCACCTTTTTCCGCTCCCGCAAACAGAGCCAACAGTCTGACGGTTCTCTGTTTGTCTGTCACCCCTCTGCCGCCAGGTTGGCTTTAAAGCTGATTTTACGCAGAGTTGCCAGGTCATCGAACTTGATCACGTAGGCAGCCTGGTCGCGGTCGATATCCAGCACTTCCCCGGGGCCCATGATGCTGTGGACGATACGGCTGCCGGGCCTGAAGGAGATCCCGTCCGGAGCCGGTTGCAGCATTTTCTCGCTGTTGCGGATGCTCCACTTGCTTTCAGATATAAGGCTGTCGTCCAATGGGTTGGTGTAAGTCAGGAAGGTCTGGTCCACATTGAAAATGAAGCGTGAAGGAAAGCGGTAGGAACCATCCAGATTCCGCCCCTCCGCATCGGTTAAAAACAAACCCTTTTCCGCCCGGGTGAAGGCCACGAAGGCCAGGCGCCGTTCCTCTTCCATGCCCTCCAGGGTCGCGGTCTTCTTGGAGGGAAACACGCCTTCCTCCAGGCCGCACAGGAAAACATAGGGGAACTCCAATCCCTTGGCGGCATGCACGGTCATCAGCTTGACCGCGTTCTTGCCGGAAGCTGCGTCACTGTTGCTCAAAAAGGCTACGTGGGCCAGGTAGTTTTCCAGGGTGCTTTCCTCACCGCAGGAAGTTTCGTATTCATAGACCGACTGCTTCAGCTCCGCCAAATTGTCCAGCCGCTCCTGACTGCCCTCCGTCCTGAGCATGGTCTCATAACCGCTCTGATCCAGGACGGCGCTCAAAAGCTCGGAGATGGGGACGCCATGATAGCCGGCGGCAAAACCCTCGATAAGGGCCAGGAACCGTTTGGCCCGGGTATGGTTGAAAATCTCATTATCCATGCTCCTGGCCAGAGCCTCATACAGAGAACAATGATTCTGCTCGGCGTAGTTACGCAAAAACTTAATACGCCGCTCGCCGATACTTCGTTTGGGCACGTTGACTATCCGCAGGAAAGAGAGATCGTCTTTATAAACGATCAGCCGCAGATAGGACAGGGCATCCTTGATCTCCATGCGCCCTAAAAACTGCACACCGCTGTATATGCGGTAGGGCAATTCTTCCTTGAGGAAGACTTCTTCCAAGGTGCGGGAGACATAGTGGGCGCGGTACAGGATGGCGATGTCGCTGAGTTCCACCCCCTGACCGGCCAGCTCTTTGATCTGCGCTGCCACCCACCACGCGCCTTCCCGGCCGGTGCGGGCATGGTGGTAAAGCACCGGGGCGCCGTCCGGCAGCATGGGATGCAAATCCTTTTTGATGCGGTTTTTATTGTTGTCTATCAGGGAATTGGCCACCGCCAGAATCTGCGGCGTAGAGCGGTAATTGCGCATCATCATGATGGTCCGCACCTCCGGGAACTCTTTATCGAAATCCAGCAAATAGCGCACCTTGGCGCCCCGCCAAGTGTATATGGTCTGATCCGGATCGCCTACGATAAAAAGGTTTTGGTGGTAGCCACACAAGACCTTCATGAGCCGGTACTGCAGCTCGTCGATATCCTGGTACTCATCGATCATGATGTATTCCAGGCGCTGTTGCCACTTTGACTTGATCTTCTCATCGACGCTGAAGATATACAGTACATACTTGATCAGGTCATTGTAGTCCAGGGCGAAGCATTTTTTCTCCTGGTACAGGTATCCATAAAAAATTATATCCTCCGCTTCCACCGCCTGCAGATACTTTTGGTGCAGCCGTTCCAGCGGAAGCGCGATCATGTCCTGGTAGTACTCGGGTTCTTTGAATATCTTGCGTATTTCGATCATATCGCGCGCTCTGGAGAAAGTCATGTGTCTTAGTGTCAGGCCGCGTTCTTCATAAATGATCTTCAGCATGGTGTCGATGTCGGAGTTGTCCAACACCAGAAAACTTTTGGGATACTGCACCGCGTTGATATCCTCCTGCAGAACGGATACGCAGAAGCCGTGGAAAGTGCTTATATAGCCGGTATCGTTGTCGCCGGTCAAGAGACGGATGCGCTGCTTCATCTCATGGGCGGACTTATTGGTAAATGTCACGCAGAGGATGTTGGAGGGCATAACGCCGATCTCATTGACCAGATAGGCGAAGCGGTACGACAAGGCCCTGGTTTTGCCGGAACCCGCACCCGCGATGACGCGGATGAAGCCTTCGGTTGAGGTCACCGCTTGCCGTTGCTCTTCGTTGAGTTCTTCTAATATATTACTCCAACTCAAGGATCAACACCTGCCTGGTAATAATCTGCGCTGAATAGAACGAGCGTTCGATAACTAGAGTATAGAAGTTTTGCCGACTCAAAGCAAGTGTCAAATGGAGAGTGAATAGGGGCAGGCGCGTGGGGAGGCATGCCCATTCCTCCCCCCATGCCTCCGCCTGACTCTTAATTACCTTATTGACATACCTAGAACAACTAGGTATGATCTGTTTATACATAGAACTGTTAGGTATAGAGGGGGGATTCAATGAATGTATCCAAAGATCTGATCGCCGCTTCGGCAACTCCTCTCATTTTGGCAATTCTCAAGGAAAATGACAGCTATGGCTACGCTATCATCAAGCGGGTCAAAGAGATGTCCGACAATGAATTGATATGGACGGAGGGGATGTTGTATCCGGTCCTGCACCGCTTGGAGGAGCAGCAGCTCATTGAATCCTACTGGCAGAAGTCAGAGACCGGGCGGCAGCGCAAGTACTACCGCATCAAAGAACGAGGGCTGGAGGAGTTGGAAGTGCAGAAGAGGCAGTGGGAAGTGGTGGTGGCGGCTTTGGCCAGGACCTGGAGCGACCGGGGCGATTCATAAGGGAGGGTTAAAATGTTTGACTTGGAGACACAGATAAATTCCTGGCGTGATCATTTGAGAGCCCGGGGCAACTTTACCGAAACTGACATCCGTGAGCTGGAAAGCCACCTGCGGGATGAGATCGATGATCTAACCTCAGCCGGATTGAGTCCCGATGAGGCATTTCTGATCAGTGTGAAGCGGTTGGGCAATGCCGATGCCATCTCCAATGAGTATGCCAAAGTAAACACCGAAAACCTGTGGAAGCATTACATGCTGGATCCGCTGGACCCGGCATCCCAGCGGCAAAACCGGCAGGATGTGGTTTTGGTGGTGCTGTTCGCGCTTCTATCCGGCACCTTGATTAAAATTCCCGAGCTGTTCGGGTTGAGTATCCAGAATCAAAGTGCCGAATTATTCTATTTGAAAAACATAAGCCTGTTTGTTTTGCCCTTTGGGGCTGCTTTTTTCTTGATCAAGCGTCAGCATGATGTCAAAACCTGGTCGATTATCATGGGGATATTCGCTCTGGCAGCAATCATCATCAATCTTTATCCGTCATTTGCGCCGCATCACACCGCTTATTTAAGCGTCCTGCATCTGCCCATGTTTTTATGGCTGCTCACCGCTGCCGCTTATATCGGTAGAGATTGGCAAGGCCGCCAGGGGAGAATGAACTTCATTCGCTTCAGCGGGGAGACCTTCATCTACGGTGTGCTGGTCATGGCGGGAGTGGTGGTCCTGGGCTTATTCACTATTGCTATATTTGAATCCATCGGCATCGACGCGGAGGATTTCATCGTACAATACCTCTTTATCTACGGGGGCTGTACTGCGGCCATGGTCAGCATTTACCTGGCCGACGCCAAGAAGAGTATCGTGGAGAACTTTGCACCTATTCTGGCCAAGATATTCAGCCCGCTGTTTCTAGTCACCATGGTCAGCTTCCTGGCAGTAATGGCCGCAACCGGTAAGAGCCCTTTCATGGAGAGGGAATTCCTGATCGCCTTCGATTTCATGCTGGCTATGATATTGGGGCTGGTCTTGTATGTGATCTCAGCCCGGGATATAAACCAGCCTGTCAACCTGTTCGACTACCTGAATCTGGCCTTGATTTTGACCGCGCTGCTTATCGACGCAGTGGCCTTGTCGGCGATTATTTTCCGCCTCTCGGCTTTCGGGATCACTCCCAACAAAAGTCGCTGCGCTGGGCGAGAATTTGCTCTTACTGGGCAATCTGGCCGGGCTGGCGTGGATGTATGGGGGGGATTTCCGAAAGAGATTGGATTTCGCCCGGCTGGAGAAATGGCAGACCGATTACCTGAACGTATACCTGGTCTGGACGGCCTTCGTGGCCTTCATATTCCCGGTAATCTTTAAGTTCGTGTAGGACGCGTGTAGGATGGGACGTCAGGCTGTGTGAGAACAAGTCCACAGAAAAAGGAAAAACACTTGGAAAAGTCGAATAAATAGGGTGAT
>ENA-UOOM01001898-UOOM01001898.1-fermentation-metagenome-genome-assembly--contig:-NODE-1898-length-18759-cov-5.414457_pt1 | contig 18759 bp, 18 predicted proteins | sample MGYA00245781_ERZ724031 | MGnify/ENA primary metagenome ERZ724031 (study PRJEB28704, sample SAMN03018317) | fermentation metagenome | biome: anthropogenic terrestrial biome; feature: soil; material... | reverse complement strand
GTTCCCAATTTATGCGACGCAAGGAGCAAATAAATTGGTGAACGAGACTGCGAGGAAGAGGAGGAGATTAATAATGAAAAAGCTTTTAAGTATTGTATTGATTTTAAGTTTGATTTTTTCTTTAGCGGCATGCAGTAAACCGGTTGAAAAGGAAATTCCGGAGGAGTCTGGTGCAGCAGAGCCTGAAAAAAATCCTGAGGAGCAGGCTGAAGAACCTGAAGCACCGGAAGAACCTGCAGCACCGGAAGGAACAATTATGCTTGCGGCAGCGGCAAGTCTTAAAAATTGTATGGATGAGGAGCTCCTGCCAATGTTCACGGAGCAATATTCCAAGATAACTGTTAATACTACATATGACAGTTCAGGAAAGCTTCAGTCTCAGATAGAAGAAGGAGCCGGAATAGACGTATTTATGTCAGCTGCCATGAAGCAGATGAATGCTCTTGACGAAAAAGGGATGATTGCGGAAGATTCAATAGTTGAACTTCTTGAAAATAAAATTGTGCTCATAGTTCCCGAAGGAAGCGATAAAGGCATAGAAAAATTTGAAGATGTAGTAAAAGCCGAAGTAATCGCTGTAGGAGACCCTGAAAGTGTTCCTGCGGGACAATATGCAAAGGAAGCATTGGAAAATTTGGGATTGTGGGAGCAGGTTCTGCCTCTTTCAAGTCTTGGAACAAATGTTACCGAAGTATTGAACTGGGTTGCTGAAGGAAGCGCCGATGCGGGAATTGTATATGCGACAGACGCAGCGAGCAAGGATAATGTTGCGGTTGTAGCGGAAGCTCCTGAAGGAAGTGTTTCAAAGGTAATCTATCCCGCTGGTATTGTAAAAAATACTGCAAATGAAGAGGCGGCAAAATTATTCATAGAATTCCTTCAAACCGGTGAAGCGGCGGAAGTATTCGGAAAATACGGATTTACGGTAAACAAATAAGGAATAGAGGAGTGCAAAATGGACCTGTCACCAATATTGATATCGATGAAAACTGCGTCAGCAGCAATATTAACTACATTTTGCATTGGACTTTTGGCAGCAAACTGGGTTGTAAAAATGAAGTCCGAAAAAGCAAAAATGATTATAGACGGCATATTGACACTGCCTTTAGTATTGCCTCCTACCGTAATGGGCTTTTTCCTTCTGTTGATATTTGGTGTAAAGAGACCTTTGGGCAAATTTCTGCTGGATTTTTTCAGCGTTAAAATAGTATTTTCATGGACAGCTACTGTAATAGCGGCTGTCGTTATTTCATTTCCGCTTATGTATCGCTCCGCAAGGGGTGCATTTGAACAGGTAGACCAAAATTTCATAATGGCAGGCAGGACCCTGGGCATGTCGGAGCGTAGGATATTTTGGACGGTGACAATGCCCCTGGCTCTGCCCGGAATAGCGTCGGGAGGAGTTTTGTCTTTTGCAAGAGGTCTCGGAGAATTCGGTGCAACAGCCATGATTGCAGGAAATATACAAAATGTCACGAGAACACTGCCCCTTGCAATATACGCGGAGGTGGCTGCGGGAAATATGGACAGGGCAATGAAATATGTTATAATTGTATTGGCAATATCATTTGTTGTAATTGTATTAATGAATTATTTTACATTTAAAGGACAAAAATATTTAAGCAAAGGAAAATCAGATGAGTTTAAAGGTTGAAATAAAGAAAAGCTTCAAAGGATTTCATCTCGATGTTTCCTTTGAAACAAACAATGAGCACCTGGGACTTTTGGGAGCATCAGGCAGCGGCAAAAGCATGACATTAAAATGTATTGCCGGCGTTGAAACACCCGATGAAGGAAGCATTGTTCTGAACGGAAGAGTTCTGTTTGATTCCGGGAAAAAAATCAATCTTAAGCCTCAGGACAGAAATATCGGATTTTTATTTCAGAACTACGCTCTGTTTCCAAATATGACAGTTGAGGAAAACATAGCAGCAGGATTGAGGCTTTCAAGAAATGAAAAAAAGCCTATTATAGAGGATATGATTAAATCATTCCATCTTAAGGGTCTGGAATGTAAATATCCGAATCAGCTGTCCGGAGGGCAGCAGCAGAGGGTGGCACTGGCAAGAAGTATTGCTTATAATCCTGACGTTCTTCTTTTGGATGAACCTTTTTCGGCATTGGACTCTCATCTGAAGACGCAGGTGCAGGCTGAAATGGTTGAGTTTTTAAGGCTGTATGACAAAGAGGTTTTGATGGTTACACACTCTATCGATGAGGCATACAAATTTTGTAAAAATCTTGTTGTGATTGATGAGGGAAAATCAGTACTATTCGGAAACACAAGGGAAATATTTAAGGAGCCTAAACTGATTTCCGTTGCTAAACTCATAGGCTGCGGCAATATTTCAAAATGCAGTTTAAAATCAGGCAACAGAATTTATGCAAGTGATTGGGATATTGAATTAACGCCGGACGGAAAAGTATCTGACGCAAAATATGTGGGTATTCGTTCAAACTCCTTTATAATTAATAATTCAAAGGATGAAGCAAATATTATCGAATGTGAAATAGCAGAAATAATTGAAAAAGTATACGGCTATACAATCATATTTTACAGCAAGAACAGCAGCAGCGGCACCCATATGTACTTTGACGTAGAAAAGGACGTATGGGAAAACAGAGAGGATAAAACAAATTTATTTTTAAAGGTACGCGAGGATTCAATATTATTGCTGAATTAGCATATATAGAAAAATTATTATATAAGGGAGATTCGTATGATAAAGACAGGGATACTGACAATAAGCGATAAGGGCTCAAGAAATGAGAGGGCTGACGGTACGGGACCGGCAATACAAAATTCTTTGGATGAAAATATTTATGCTGTTGAATATTATAAAATAATACCTGATGAAATGGATTTAATATGCGAAGAGCTCATTCACATGTGTGATGATCTGAAGCTTGACTTAATTCTCACAAACGGCGGCACCGGTTTTTCCAAAAGAGATGTAACACCGGAAGCTACTTTGAAGGTAATAAAAAGACCGACTCCCGGAATACCGGAAGCAATGAGGCAAATGTCCCTCGCAATAACTCCCAAGGCAATGCTTTCAAGAGCCGCAGCGGGCATCAGAGACAATACTTTAATTATTAATCTTCCCGGAAGCCCAAAGGGTGCGGTTGAAAATTTAAGCTTTATTCTTCCCGCACTTCCTCACGGTATGGAAATATTAAAGGGTACAGGCGGAGAGTGTGCCAGATAAAGAAATTAATATTGACTAAAAAAATATTAACGGGTATTATAAAGAAGAATCTATTTATACAAAGCAGGGCTTGACGAAATAGTAACACTATTCCGGCATATGCAAAATTATTTTACAAGGAGCAGAATAATGCTTGATAACAGAGGAAGAACCATAGATTATTTAAGAGTATCTCTTACGGACAGATGCAATTTCAGATGCATTTACTGCATGCCGGAAGATGGCGTCGGGAAAATAAGTCATGATGAAATAATGCGTTTTGAAGAGGTGGAAAGTATAATAAGTGCCTGTGCAGCTCTTGGTATAAAAAAGGTAAGATTTACAGGGGGAGAGCCCCTTATTATCAGAGGTATAGACAAGCTTATCAAGCATACGGCATCCATACCGGGAATAAAAGATATTTCCTTAACAACAAACGGGATGCTTCTGGCGGATATGGCGGAGGATTTAAAAAGTGCGGGCTTAAAGCGGGTAAACATAAGCATAGATACTCTGCAGGAGGATAAATTTAAAAAAATAACAAGATTCGGAGATTTCAAAAAGGTTTCCAGGGCAGTCGAAAAATGCCTAAGCCTTGATATGGTACCGGTTAAATTAAACGCGGTACTTATGAAGGGCATAAATGATGATGAAATAGGAGATTTCCTCAAATTAACAATGGACAACCCCATTCAGGTAAGATTTATTGAGCTTATGCCCATAGGTGAAGGGCTGAAGTATTTTGAAAACTGCGGTATGAAGGTTGAAGAGGTTTTAAGGCTGCATCCTGAGCTGATTCCCATAAAGGATGACAGCAAGGTGGCTTCGGTTTACAAGCTGCCTAATGCCAAAGGCTCCGTAGGATTGATAAGCCCCGTAAGCTGCAAATTCTGCAATGAATGCAACAGAATCAGATTGACTTCGACAGGTACCATAAAACCATGCCTCCACTCACAAGAGGAAATAAATCTAAAACCATATATAAAGGATGAAAAGAAATTAATTGAAGTCATTCATAATGCAGTTTATAATAAGCCTGTAGAGCATCATCTTGAAACAGAAGGAAAAAGCGATACTGACAGAATGATGTTTCAAATCGGAGGTTAAAAATGGAATTAACGCATATTAATGAGCAGGGCAGAGCCAAAATGGTGGATGTCAGCGAAAAGCAGGATACATTAAGAGAAGCGGTTGCTTATTGCAATGTATATATGAAAGAGGAAACACTGCTGAAAATAAAGGAAGGTACGATAAAAAAAGGGGATGTTTTATCGGTTGCACAGGTAGCAGGAATAATGGCTTCAAAGAAGACATCTGATCTTATCCCAATGTGCCATCCTATCATGATTTCGGGGTGTGATATAAGCTTTTCCTTGAATTTTGATGAAAACAGGGTTGAAATTACTTCAACCGTAAAAAATACAGGACAGACAGGTGTTGAAATGGAGGCTATTGCCGCAGTTACAATAGCAGGACTCACCATATATGATATGTGCAAGGCAATAGACAGGGAAATGATTGTTTCCGATGTTAAATTGCTTAAAAAATCAGGCGGAAAGTCAGGATTATTTGAAAGAAAATAACATTAACAGAGGGAGAAAACAAAATGGCAAAGGTGTTGGCTGTAAATATCAGTGAAACAAAGGGAGTTCCGAAGGAACCGATTGAAAAAGGATATTTTGAAGTAAATCATGGACTTGTAGGAGATGCACATGCAGGAAACTGGCACAGGCAGGTAAGTCTTTTAGGTCAGGAAAGTATTAATAAATCGAAAGACAAGCTGAAGGATTTATGCGTGGGCGTTTTTGCGGAGAATCTTACAACAGAAGGAATAATTTTATATGAGCTTCCAATCGGGACAAAATTAATAATCGGAGAAACAGAAATGGAAGTTACTCAAATAGGAAAGGAATGCCATACAGGCTGTGCTATAAGAGAAATTGTAGGAGACTGTGTAATGCCCAGGGAAGGGATTTTCACAAAGGTATTAAAACCGGGCTGGATTAAAGCAGGCGATACAATTGAAGTAATAAATTAATCTGAATAAAAATCAACACTTCGTCAGCCTTTTTGGTTGGTGAAGTGTTTTTTTGTGAATAACCTACGTATTATCGGCGGGGTCTCCCCATTCTTGCCGCAGAATTGCAAATGAAAACATCAATTCAAATAAATCCTTTGAGTTAATTTTATCGATGCCGGAAATTTCTTTTATCATGCGCAATCGATATTTTATGGAATTGTAATGGAGAAAACAAGCACGTGCTGTTTCTGCCATATTGCACATACATTGGCAATAGATTTCAAGAGTAGATATAAGCTGTGTATTATATTTCTTATCATATTCCCAAAGTTTCAGGAGCTCCGGTCGGCAAAATGAAATAGGGTCCCTGGCGGAGCAGCAATTTTGTATGATGTCTTCCATAAAACAATTTTCATAGAGCAATAATATTTCATCCTTCATACGGCATCTATGCAAAGCGAAGGAAGCCTGCAAATAATAATTCCGCAGTTGTTCAAGCCGGTAAAAGGTACGGCTTAGACCTCCTTGCATGCTGTAATATTCAAGAAAATCTTTCAAGGATTTTAATTTGGAATTTCGCATAGGTTCATTCAGCAGACATACAATAGAATTCTCCATTACAATGCTTGCACCGCCAAATGAATTAAAGCAATGCATCTGTATGGCGGGGTAATTTGCCGTGTTTTCTTCTATATCCTGCATAATTAAGATTTCCCATGGGCTTTCTTCAGGTATATCAAAATATTGCATGCTGCACCGCAATTCCTCAACCTTGATTTCCCGGTTAATCAAACTGCGCAGCATATCAGACAGTGCCTGATTGGGGGAGTTGTGCTGAAGAGAGCCTGAATGAACTAATACGCATGCTAAAGCAGAGGCAAGCAATTTGAGAATTTCACTGTCTGTAGAATTAAATGGTCTGGTTTCATAAATACTCAATTTTGCCAATTCAATGTTATTCTGAACACGCACATCATAACACATAACACGGTAGGGAGATTTACCCTCCGGGTCAATTAAAGGCTCCTTAGTCTTTTGCATTGATTGCATCCAGCGCCGACGCGAAGGGAGATCGTCATCATCGTTTCGTTGTAGGTCTTTCGGGTCAATCCCTTCTGTACCGCTTGAAGTTATATTGAAAAAAAAGGTGTCGTTAAGAACTATGGGGAGCCTTAAAATAGAGTGAGCAGTGTCCAATACATGCTGAACATCCATAGAATGGGCTGCAGCATGTAAAAGCTGCCGAGCAGCATCGTTTACAAAAGCTTTTTCATTGTCCGTCATGGTTATCCCTTTTCTATTATTTAAAAAATATTAGCACAAAAGGACTATCCCGTCAAGAGATAGCCTTGTGTATCAAATAAGGCTCGGATTGCCTTTATTATTATTTAATATATTCTCCCGCATTTTCGCCTGCTAACCTGCCGGATGTCATAACCCATCCCATGGTTACGCCCTCGTATGATACGTAGGCATTGTTATACATACTGCCTGAGCAATCAACTCCCGCCGAATAGAGTCCCGGGATTACTTGATTGTTTGTGTCAACAACTTCCATGTCGGTTGTAATCTTTAAACCACCAAGTGTGCACAACTGAGTTGTACGTCCCATCACCAGGTAGTAAGGTCCGTCACCTATGGGAACCATAAACTGGTCCTTCTTGCTGAACATACGGTCAATTCCTGCCTCGCAGGACTCGTTGTATGCTTTCACGGTATCAACCAAATTTTTTGCATTTACACCTGCCTGCGCTGCAAGATCCTCCAGTGTATCTGCTTTAACCGTAACTCCATTTTTAAGCCCTGCTTCTATTTCTTCTTTTAGAGTTGTCCAAGCTTCATCATGCTTAGGTCCCGTATTGCCAAAGGATGCTCCGTCCTTTGTAATTCCGAGTCCGATTGCTCCTTCATCTGAAAGTGTGTCAATGAAGTTTTGATCTACTAGAACGTAGTAATGATCTCCCTGTTTTGCTGTGATATTTCCTATGTAGGAGCTGTCATAGCAAATATCTTCATTGGTGAAACGATAGCCATCCACGTTCACCCATAAAGCACCGGGATTGATAGCCATATGATTCAAGCTTGCACCGCCGTTTGGCAGACCTGCTATTAAATCAAAGGCAGAGTGTGCACCGTGAAATTCCACATTGGAATAGCCTTCGGTAGCTGCTCCCACAGCAATAGCCATAGAAATTCCGTCGCCTGTCTGTGTACCTGTATTTATTCCATTTGTTTTAAATCCCAATACTTCCATTATTTTTTCTTCACTGGCACCATAGCCGCCTGTCGCTAATATTACAGCCGGAGATTTAATTATTACTATTGTGCCGTCTGATTTTTTTGCCATTACTCCCGCTATTTTACCATCTTCCATAATCAGCTGAGTAGCTGTGGTTTCTGTCATAAGCTGTCCGCCGTTTTCCGGCAATTTAGAAAGTATTTTAGACATTGATGCGGCAAATCCTTCTCCTGTCCATGCATGATATGTTCTAAACGGGCTATCCATCAAAGCTTCTTGATGGTGGGCAACAAAATTCAACTCCATTCCATTTTCCAAAAGCCAATCTACAGTCCTGCCTGATTCAGAAATAAACTTATAAATCATAGGAGCGCTGACCATATAGTTTTGTTGCATCATCCAATCAGACAGCCATTCTGAAGGAGTAAATGTAGTTTCCGGGTCTGCAATTTGCATAGAGCTGTTTACCGCTGCCATACCTCCCGACATAGCTGCTGAACCGCCTACATTTGCAGTTTTTTCTATAGCAATTACTTTCGCACCTTTTTGATGCGCGGCTACTGCTGCCGCAGAACCTGAACCGCCTGCTCCTATTACTACTACATCTGCTTCATATTCTTCTGCCGCATCAGAGGCGGCAGTTTCTATAGGTGTAGAGAAATCTTCTATTTTACCTCCGGCTTGTTGGATACATTGGCTGACTGCATCCAAAATTGCTTTGCTTGTGTGGGTTGCACCGGATACGGTGTCTATTGCAAGACTTTGGTGCTCTACAATAGCGTTGGGAATTCGCTCAACAGGTGTTTCGTATATTCCTTCCGTTTCGTTGTGCTCCCCAACTTGTACCTGCTCAATTCTGCCCTCTGAAATAAGGACTGTTACATTCACATCACCATTGTTACCTTTTGAAGATGCAGTGTATGCTCCATCGGTCAATCCTGTATTTTTTGCGTCTTCTTCCTTGCTCACCGGTGTTTGCGGCTGATTTGAAGAGGGGCTGCAGGCTGCCATGGATACAACCATCAGTAAGCATAGTAAGATTAGTAATGGTTTTGTTATTTTCATGGTGGTTATCCTCCTAAGATAATACTTGAAGCATCTATAGCATAGATACCTCGATTGTATATATTTTATCATTATAGTTTATTTAAACAATATACCTAATAGACAAATCATTAACAAGCATTTTGTCCACCTTTGATAAATAGGGAGAAGACTTAGGGAAATATGACCGGCTTGACTTTGACAATTTATTTTTATATAATTACTATATAAAAAAAGAGGTTTACATGAGTATCAGAAAAATTTTTCTTATACGGCATTGCCGTCCTAAAATTATAGAAAACGTTAGCATATGCCTTGGCAGAAAGGATATTCCCTTAAGCAAGGAAGGAATCGACGAAGCAGGACAATTAAAAAAATATTTTTCAAATATCGGATTAAGCGGTATTTATTCAAGTCCCCTTATAAGGGCAAGGCATACGGCTGAAATTATTGCGGATAAAAAGATGAATGTAATAATAAAGGATGGTTTTTCCGAATTAAACATAGGTAGGTGGGACGGAATGTCCTTTGCTGAAATAAAAGAAAAATACCCTCTTGAATACATGGAGAGAGGCAAGGATTTTGAAAATTACATAGTTGAAGGCGGAGAAAGTATGGCTGACTGTCAGGCAAGAGCTGTGAAAGAATTGTATAATACAGTGCAGGAAACCTCAGACAATATTTTAATAGTTGCCCATGCCGGTGTAAACAGGGCAATTATTTCTAAAATATTGGGAATCAGCATAAAAGACAGCTTTGCTTTTAAACATGAATATGGAAGTGTTAACTATTTAGCTTTTGACGGTAAAAAGTTTAAAGTCATAAAAATAGGTGTAAGTATTTCCGAGCTAAGCAAAATGTAAAAGTACATTAAGGAATATAAATATTTCAAATACAACCGGCTTTAGATTTGAGCTTCCCATAACACCTTAAAAGTTGTGGAGAACTTTAAAAAAAGGAAAAACAAATAAGCATCAGGGAATTATACTGTCATTATCGTCTTACTCTCATATGACAGTATTTTTGTATTTTTTTGGGGACGTTCATAAAGTATATAGACTGCTCCTATATTTGGCATGAAAATTGCTTATTATTATGTAAGGTTAAGAGATGTTTGGAAGGAGTAAAACTAGCAAAGTAATGTTTATATAACTTTGTAGTTTATAAAAAAATTATAAAAGAGTATGGAGATATGATTATGCACTGCACAAAAAACAGCTATGATGAAATGATACGAATAGGAAGGTTTAACCAATATCATAATTTGCTTGATATCGGCTGCGGAACATGTTCGGATTTATTACGAGTTGAAAAAAGATATGGAATTAAAATGTTCGGATTTGATAAAAATAGAGAAGTGATAGAGTCTGTGCAAAAACTAAGACCGGATTTGCTTGTAAAAATTGCTGACGCAGAAGAACAAAATTATCCGGATAAAATGTTTGATGGTATTATAATAAAACAGGTCTTATCGGAAGTTAATAATCAGCGAGAAGTATTATATTTGGCTAGCTGCACACTGCGGTCAAAGGGACTGATTTTTTTATCGGATTTTTATTTGAAAGAAGAGGATAAAAAACAAATTAAATCAGCAAAGGAATTATCTGAACAGGCAGAATTGGATATAATTATAAATGGAAACTGTGAAACAAGGAAGTTGAAACGTCCTTCAAAATATTGTGTTGGGCGGGCATTTATTAAAAGCGATTTATTGAGATTAATAGATCAAGCGGGATTACAGGTTGTTCAATGGGAAGATGCTCAAGACTGGATAGAAGCGGGTTCCTTAAATGAATATGAGGGCTATTGTTTTGTTATTCTTCGTAAAAAAACCACCATTTGAACTGGTGGTATAGGTATTTATTATTAGTATTATTATCTACCTTCTTTATGATAACAACTTTTGTATTTTTTACTGTATTCATTTATAAGCGATTGAGTGTAATTTTAATTCTTAGCGATTTAAATTGTTAAAAAAGGCTGTTGCCTTTTGTGATCTTCTCAGTGAGTGTAATGCCTCTTGCCGCTATTCGCTTATCCCATTTTTCTTTTTCTGTATACAGCTCTGCAACATTAATAACACCATACTTTTTATACTCGTTGCGGCAAAGCATTAAGATCATTTCGATACAGATGCTGCCAAGCGTGCCATATACATTATGTGCTGCCCATGGAATGTGTTTCATTGATTCTAACATAGTAGCTGCATGAAAAGCAGTGTGACGAATCGCCATTCCATTTTTTTTCCCTGTTACTTCTACCGCTGCCGCTAACATGCCGTTTTTAAGGATGCCACTGTCAAAAAACTCTTTGAAGTTTGTGTTATATTTAAGTGATTCACCAAATAAATCGAACATGTTTTCTGCACCTGTATGTTTTGCAGTTTGTTCGCTAATTGCTTTTAACCATACATCTTTCATTTCCATTCCGCCCATACAGATACCCATCTTTGCTTCAATATAGGGAATCGGTTTCTTTGAAAATTTGGAAACAAGTATGATATCAGGATCTTGTGTAAATGTATATACTTTTTGCTTTCCTGCCGGAGCGGGAAATTCGTATTCCTCTTCGCTTTCCAATAAATCGACTTTTACCGGTTCTCCATTTATAATGCGAGTAGGGTAGGGCGGACCGAGCCAAAGATAAAATACATTGCGTGGTGCAATCGGTGCAATGATTTCTGTGCTGTCCATCCAATCAATATTACGGAATATAACGGAATCGATAGAATCCATTTCCTCAATCATATAATTCGCGATCATATTTGCCCAACCGGGGCTGAGACCAAGGCACGGGCAAGCAGTAATTCCGGCACTTTTGAATTCCTCATCCATATCAAGCTGTGCATCAATAGTTTCATTGTAAGGAACTCCGGGTCCCGCGCAAACATTAGAACGTAAATCGACATAATGTGCTCCGATAGCAAGGCAAGCACGCATCAAAGGATAATTAAACTGCGCATAAATACCATTAAATATAAGATCAACACCATTTGCAAGATTACTAATTTGGTCTTGATCAGAAGCATCGCCCTGATATACTTTGATAACGGTGCACTTACAGCGTTCTCCAAGAGAGCGAACCAAATTTTCTGCTTTAAGTGCTTTTTCAATGGAAATGTCAATCAGCACAAGCTCTTCGCAATCGGATTCTTGTGCAAGCAAACCTGCCATTCCTGTTCCCTGATTGCCGGTACCAACAATACAAACCTTCATTGTAAAACCTCCTAATAGTATAATGTTTTTGTTCCACTTTAATTAAATTGCTCTCCAAAGAATAATCAATTAGCGACATATGAAACCAATTTATATCAGTGGAACATCTTAAATTCTTATATAGCAATATGTATACCAAAAATTTAACAACCATTATTGTATACTTGAATTTTCCAGAAATGGACAACTAATAGTTCACACTAAATGTTATTGAGATCTACTTCAGAGAAGTAAGACAAAATACTGATTACATGTGTGAATAAAATTTATGAAAACAAATGACTTTTTTAATTCATTAGTATTGTAAATGACAAACTAAATGGTCAGATTTGCTAAAAGTAAGCAATAATTCAAAATAACTTGCTAATAATGGACGATTTTAGCATGAAGTAATAATTCATTTTTAATTAATTAATCCTAACAGGATAATCTCTTAACAAACTAGAAAATCAATTTATATTTAGATAAATAATTAAATAGATATTAGACAAATAATTGGATTTTGCTAAAATTGGGTAGTTAATAATTGCTAAAATTGGGCAGTCTATTGCAAATGTTCACTGTAATTAGTATTTTTAAGTTAAATTATATATTTATAATAAGTTTTTTTTGGAAAAATTAGAAAAAGAGGCTCTTGATTTGCTCTTTTGACAAGATAATAACAAGAAAATGTGAAAATTTCTTCAAAAAGGGTCAAATAGACTTTATTTGGCATATAAATTGCACTTAATACTATTGGTTAGCACAACTGCAAAATCTAGTGCTACAGCGCAAGGTATTTCACTTGAGCACAAACTTATAAACAGGAGGTATATAAATGTCGATTAAAAGCATCAAAGAGTTTGATTACTTTGCTCCCAAAAAACTTATTGAAGTTCTTGAACTTCTTGGAAAATATGGTTCTGAAGCAAAAGTTATTGCTGGCGGTACAGATATGATTCCAAAAATGAAGGCACAACTTATTTCACCTAAGTACATTATTAGCCTTAAGCATGTTGAGGAAATCAAGTATCTTGATTTTGACAGAGAAAACGGTTTGCATTTTGGCGCAGGTGTACCTATTCGAGAAGTCGAAAATTTTGCGCCGGTAAAGGAGCTTTTTCCTGCTATATACGAGGGAGCGCATTGTATCGCATCAACGCAGATTCGTAATGCAGGCACATTGGTAGGAAATATATGCAACGCAGTTCCGTCCGCTGATTCCGCGCCGGGGATGATTGTTTTAGGTGCTGTTTTGCATGTTACAAGCTTAAGAGGTAATAGGGATGTAGAAGTTGGAGATTTTTTTACAGGTGTATGCAAAACGGTGCTGGAACCGGATGAATTTGTTACGGGTGTTTCAATTCCTTCTCCGAAGAAAAATAGCAAGAATATGTATAAGGCATTCACAGTTCGCAGAGCACTTGATCTTGCTATGGTAGGTTCTGCAGCAAACATTAATGTTGAAGATGGTATTTGCATGGAGGTTCGGATTGCACTCGGTGCAGTAGCAACAACTCCAAAACGGGCATACAACGCAGAAAAAATACTTATTGCTCAAAGATTAACGGATGAATTAATCGCAGAAGCTGCTTTTGTGGCGAGTGAAAAGGATTGTACTCCTATAACCGATATGCGTGCAACTCGTGAATATCGAAAAGAATTGGTTAGGGTGTTGACACGCGACGTTATAAAGGCTTGTATTTAATCTAATTAGAAAGGAGTTTAGACATGAAAAAACTTATGAGCTTTAATGTTAACGGGGAAGTACATGAATTGGCAGTTAGTATTAATAAAACCTTATTGGAAGTTCTCCGAGAAGATCTTCGCTTGACAGGCGCAAAAACGGGATGTAATGAGGGTGATTGTGGAGCATGTACAGTATTAGTTAATGGTAATGTTGTTGCCTCTTGTACAACATTAGCAATTGAAGTAGAGGGATCTGAAATTATAACTATCGAAGGCCTTGCATCGAAAGAAGGGTTACACCCTGTTCAGCAAGCATTTATGGATAACTTCGCAATCCAGTGTGGTTACTGTACACCAGGTATGATTTTGGCAACTGTTGCACTACTGAATGAAAATCCGGACCCTAATGAGGAAGAAATACGAGACTTTCTGCGTGGAAATATTTGCCGGTGTACAGGGTACAAAGCAATTGTTGAAGCAGTAATGGATGCGAAAGAACGCATCAAGGAAAAAAGCATATAAGGAGGGATGTAAAACATGAATAAATTTGATGTAGTAGGTAAAAGTCCCATCCGTAAGGATGCAATGGAAAAAGCTACGGGCCGTGCTATATACAGCTCTGATATTAAGCCTGTCGGCATGCTTTATGGTCGTATGTTAGGAAGCACAATTGCACACGGATATATTAAACATATTGATACATCCAAGGCAGAAGCACTGCCGGGGGTAAAAGCAGTTGTTACGGGAAAAGATGCACCGGATATTCGTACCGGATATATCGCAGACCGTCATGTGATTTGTAAACACAAGGTCCGTTATATTGGTGACCCCGTGGCAGCCGTAGCCGCAATTACACCTGAGATTGCACAACAGGCAATAGAGCTGATAGAAGTGGAATATGAAGAGTTGCCGCATACTTTAAATCCTGTTGATGCTTGGCAGAAAGATTGCCCTGTTGTTTTACATGATAATATTGAACAGTATCCTACAAAATTTGTTCCGCTTTTGGTTTACCGACTTGACCCGGAGCACAAAAATGTTTTTATTCACAGACAGATTAGGCATGGCAAAATTGAGAAAGGATTCGAAGATGCTGATTTAATTTATGAGGGAGAATATATGCTTCCCAGAGCGCATCACTGTCCGATGGAGACTCATTCCTGCTGTGTATCGCCTGATGTAAATGGTGAATTAACAATTTGGGCATCTGAGCAGGGAGGTGTCCGTTTAAAATACTTTATTTGTGAAGTTTTTGGTTTGGACAGCTCAAAAGTAAGGTTTATTACACCATATCTTGGCGGTGCTTTTGGAGGTAAGGTTGACCTGATGAATACACCGATTTGTGTTATGCTTGCAATGAAATCCGGACAGCCTGTACGTTTAGAAATGTCCAGAGAAGAATGTTTTGTACAGGGTAATCCAAGAAGTCCTGCAGTGGTTCGTATTAAGGACGGATTTAAAAAGGATGGTACATTGGTTGCACGTGAAATTGTAGAATTTATTAACGGAGGTGCCTACAGTGCACATGTAACTGTACTATGCAATGACGGAGCATTTGGTGCAACAGGAACCTATCGTTGTCCGAATTTCAAACTTGATGCATACGGAGTATATACAAATACACCTGCAACAGGACCATATCGGGCACTAGGAGCTGAAATTCTATGCTTTGCGATTGAAGCTCAAATGGATCGTGTTGCCAAAAAACTTGGCATAGACAGGGTTGAAATAAGACGAAAGAATTTGCTTGTTAATGGAGATATTGATGTAAACGGACAGACAACAAGAAATAATGAATCTATGGTGGCGCTCGGAGCGGCAGCAAAAGCAATTGAATGGGGACAGCCAAGCAAACAGATGGATTATCCTTGGGTAGTCGGAAAAGGTGTATCTATTGGAAATAAATACACTATGAGTGGCTCTACCTCTTCTATGATTGTTAAAATACATGATGACGGCGCGATTGAAGTTAGGCATTATCAAATTGAAATGGGTCAGGGATGCAATACGGTTCTTGCTCAAATTGCCGCAGAGTCTTTTGGCGTTTCTTATGATAAGGTTAAAATTATCTTTGACGATTCTCAATTCTGTCCGTTTGATCATGGAACTTTCTGCAGCCGTGGTACATTCATGAATGGCAATGCGTTGTTAAAAGCCTGTGAAGTGGCAAAACAGGAGCTTTATAAGAGAGCTTCCGTGGTAATGGGCATTGATGCCGATAAGATTGGCACAGTGAACGGTACTGTTTATGAATTAGCGAATCCTTCTAATAGTCTTCCTTTCAAAAAGCTGTTCAATAATGGAGGATGGGTTCCCGAGCTGGGTGAAATCATAGGGAAGACTGCATATACTTATGAATTAGGTGAAATGGATAATGAAACAGGTCAAGGTAATCCTTGTGCATATTATTCTTATGGTGCACTTGGTATGGAAGTTGCCGTAAATGTTGAAACAGGTGCTATTAAAGTATTGAAAGCAGTTGGTTATTATGATGCAGGCAGAATCCTGAATCCTAAAACAATTGAAGGGCAAATGGATGGATCCTTTGTTATGGGTATTGGTCAGGCAATCTTTGAAGAGATGATGTTCAATGAACAAGGTAACATAATTAATCCGAACTACCGTGATTACAAGATTCCTACGATGTTAGATGTTCCTTATAATAAGGATATGTTCGGGGGTTTTGTAGGTAAACCGAATGAGGAAGGTCCTTATGGTGCAAAAGGAATAGGCGAAGTAGCTCTGGTACCAGTTATGCCTGCAATTGCAAATGCAATTACAGATGCACTCGGTATTGAACTAAATCAAATTCCGATGACGAAAGAACGTGTAATGTGGGCGATTAAAAGGCATAAAGAGGATAATATTAAACAGCTGTAAAGTTAATAACAATAAGGAAGCATAGCGGTATAGGCATCAATTTATTGGATGCTTATACCGTAAAGGGTAATTAAAATGGATGATTCTAAAATTAAAAAAATAAATGAAACAAAAAAAATTCAGGAACAAAAAGAAGCAATAATTGCAGAGTATGATTGCAGCAAGCATTGTCGCAGCTGCCCGTTTCCGGGTGCAAAATGTGTCAATAATCCTGAAATGTGGAAATATATTAAATAGGATTTCAAATATGTAATGTTGTGATTAAAGACGGGGAAGGCTATAATTTTTTTACGTTTAAACTGCCTAATATTGGACATGTTGGGCATTAAAATTAATCATTTGAAAAGGAGATGATATTAAAATGAAAGAAGTTAGTGTGATTGTTTACGGTGTGGGTAGTGTAGGCAGCGGTATTATCAACACATTGCGTAAACGTAAAGGTGTAAAAGTTGTGGGAGCCGTTGATATTGATCCGGAAAAGGTTGGAAGAGATGCCGGAGTAGTATCAGGAGGTGAACCGATCGGTGTTACCATTACAGATGATGCCAGGGCATTGGCTGAAACTGTCAAGGCTGATGTTGCATTAAATGTGGCTGCGCCACTTGGAGTTAGGGAAACTTTTCATGAAATGATTTGGGCCATAGAAAAGAGCATTAATGTAATTGTTGCAAGTATGGAAACATGTAATTTATGGTTTACTGATAAAGAACTTGCACAGGAAGTAGATAAAACATGCAAAAAGTTTGGTGTAACATATGTTGGTTTTGGTGCAACGCAAGCCGAAGAACGCTATATTACAATGATGACAGAAGGAAGTGTTGATGTAAGGCATATTTCATTCACGCATCATGCTGATGTGCAGGCATTCACAGATGAGTCAAATGCAGCAGAATGGGGAATTTCGCTGACTCAAGAGGAATATGATCGCAGAGTTGCAGAAGGTACGGTTAAATCCAAAGAAGACCTGAAGTCTATTGTTCCATATGTTGCGGACAGCTTTGGATGGAAATTAGATGATGTTATTTTGTCTAAAAAGTTACATTTTGATGAAGATGATAAGATTGATGGATTAACTGCAACAGTGGAAGGTTTCATTAACGGTGTTTCAAAAATTGACATGAATTGGGAGATGTTGATTGACCCTGAAAGGAAGTATTTTGATAGACTTATTGTAGATGGAACCCCGATGATTAATGCGTTAAATGAATATACACCTGATAGAGGTATGGCTGCTACCATTGGTGCTATTACAAATGGTATAGCATATATTTCAAAATTACCAAGTGGTTATGCGAATACACTGAGTGTTCCCGCATGCCCCATAATTTATGATGAGTACGGTCTTCATATTTAATTAAAACGATGACACTATAATGGAGGGAATTAATGGGAGATATTAAAGTAATTATCAGCGGTGTCGGAGGTGTCGGCTCTAATGTTATCCGCCTTCTTTCAAAAAAGAAAGGAATTGATATTATAGGTGTTATTGATATAGATGAGGATAAAATTGGTGAAGATGCAGGAACGATAGTTGGAATTGAACCTATTAATGTTTTTATAACAAATGATATTCCGGCGATATATAAAAAGGGGGCAGATGTTGTTATCTGTACTTCTGCGCCGACATCACCTGAAGAAACATTCAGTCAAATGTGCCAAGCTTTAGAAAGCGGAATAAATGTAATTGTTGCAAATATGGGTACGTGTAATCTTTGGAATACAAATCCGGAATTGGCTGAGGAAATAGACACTATAAGCAAGAAACATGGAGTATCGTATTTTGGTATAGGAGCAACACAGTTGCAAGAAAGATTTATTTTATTAAATACCGAAGGTTGTTCTAAAGTGGATAAAATTACATTCACACATTTTGCTGACTTACATGCTTTTACGCCGGAATCTTTCAGAAAAGAATGGGGAGTAACGCTGACAAAAAGAGAATTTTACGAAGGTCTAAAAAGTGGTTCGATTGAAAAACATGATTATTTTGCAGATGGTATTTCATATATCGCTGAACGTCTTGGGTGGAAGATTGACAAAATAGTAACGAAACATGAGCCGATGATAGATGACAACAATATTGTCTATGGTATACATTATACCTTTATAGGTTATATTGGGTCAGTTGCAAAGATTGAAACAAACTGGATATTTTTGCTGGATAAAGAATATCGCTACTTTGACCGCATTGTTGTAGAAGGAACACCTTATGTTGATTCAGTAAACAAATTTTCACCTGACCGTGGAATGGTTAGCACTTTTGCATCTTTGGTTAACGCAATACCATATGCATTGAAATCCGAGCCAGGTTATATAAATACGTTGGATTTACCTGCATGTACTTTAGTGAACGATGAGTTATATAATCATATTTAACAGATAATTAAAGATTATATTATGAAGTTGAAAACAATAAAAGTAATTTTAAATATTAATTCTTTAGGGAGGAAAAAAGTTTGAAACTAAAAGCGTAAGGATGGCTAATAAAAAAGGGTATAGCAAACA
>ENA-UOOM01001896-UOOM01001896.1-fermentation-metagenome-genome-assembly--contig:-NODE-1896-length-18762-cov-4.621639_pt1 | contig 18762 bp, 17 predicted proteins | sample MGYA00245781_ERZ724031 | MGnify/ENA primary metagenome ERZ724031 (study PRJEB28704, sample SAMN03018317) | fermentation metagenome | biome: anthropogenic terrestrial biome; feature: soil; material... | reverse complement strand
GGCCGCTTATGGTTATATGGTCTACCTTGTCGTATACTTTCGCTATTGCTTTTTCAACCTCCTGCAGCATAGGCTTACTCGTAGGAAGCATCTCCGCGCTGTTAGGCTGGAATACGATTACATCCCGCAGGTGAATCTGCGCAGGTATGAATCGGTATCGTTAAGTTCAATCTGATCCTGCATTCCGTTTGTATCGATATAACTTTTAAGGTCATTGTAAATCTCGTCAAGCGCATCCGTCTGCACTCCTGTGCCTGTGCCTGTGCCGGTACCCGTTCCTGTGCCCGTGCCGCTGGCAGACTGCGAAGTTTTCGGCGAGTTGTTAAGAGCCGCATGGAAATCGTTTGCCACATGCGTTACTTTTTTCGCACTTACGGTACTCATGGAATAAAGTACCGCAAACAAGGCAAACAAAAGTGTAATCATATCTACGTAAGTCAGCAGCCACCTTCCCTCGCCTCCGGAGTGCTGACCGTTATTTGAAAAAACTTTTTTTGATTTTTTCATAATATGTACTCTTTCACGCCCCGCTTAATTTTCAATTCCGGCTTTATATTTCTTCTCTCCGCCCGGAAACGCATGGTAGTAAAGCGAAAGTTTATTTGCTATATTCCTCGAAGACTCACTCCGCGCGAGGAGGTCTATGCCGTCTATAGTCATTTGCTGGAAGACCTGCTGCCTCTTCAGGCATATCTTCAAATGGTTTGCTGCGGGTATGTAAAGGATATTTGCAATAACAACACCGTACAGCGTAGCAATAAACGCAACGCTGATTGACTTCGTAAGGCTCGCCGCATCGCTCATATTGGCAAGTACGCGTACAAGTCCCATAATCGTACCGATAATGCCAAGTGTCGGTGAAAAGCCGCCGGCGCCTTCAAAGACGTCTATCTGCATTTGGGCTTTTACCGCGTATGACTCGACGTCCGCTTCGAGCGTTTCCTGAATACGGTTCGCGTTTTTTGAGTCAGTCGCTAAAAGCATGCCTTCCTTTAGCATTAGATATTTGTCGTCCTGCAAGTCAGAATCTGAGACCATCTTTTCAAGCTTAAGCAGGCCCTCTTTCCTGCATACATCAGCCATATCGCATATTTTTTTAATCAAGGCTTCCGGGTCGGGGCTGCTTTTTTGGGAAAAACTCTTGAAAAGGGCAGACATGGCTTCTTTGACATTTCCCAGTCCGTAAGATATAACAACGGCGCCGACCGTACCTCCGAAAACAATAATAAAAGGACTTAAGAGAAACAGCGACGACATGGTGCCGCCTTCAATCAGGTAGCCCACTATAAGTGATCCGAATGCAACAACAATTCCTATTATAGTTGAAATGTCCATTAATGAAAAAATCCCTTCATACATTTTTTAACTTATAATTTTGTTTTTTATTATTAATTATCGTCACTTTATTTAAAAAATTTAGGCCTTAATCTAAAAATCACGGTTAACAGGCATGATATGGACATTTAACGCCGTGCTGCAAAGGGCTAAAGGGACAAATAACCGCAGAACGGTACGCATACTCTATCTTTCAAAAATGCTTATTACATTTTTCTGTATTTTTTAACTTTGCGGAGTTTCTTCTTTTTTCTGTTGTAGATAACAGCAAGCACTATATACACAGCTATGAGCAAAACTATTATTAAGAAAAAAACGATAAACCAAACTGAAGTGAAAATTGATTTTATGACGTCCGTAGTGTGCAGCAGTTCACTCCTGCCTACGGATTCGGATGCCACAAGGTTTATGGTCGCGAGCTTCTGGTCCGCGTAACTGTAAGTTGCCGTACCGACGACATCGCCCTTTTTGACAGGCGCCTTCACGTACTTAGGTATATCTTTCTTAACAATAATGCTGCTTACCGAAACGTCTTTAGGCAAGACGGCCTCGCAGTCCTTCTGTGCAGTCAGAAGCAGGCTGTCTTTGTTCCATGCATACTTAAGCTGTACTTCGCCGACGTTTTCACCGGCGGACACCACTTTTTTCATGCTTAACGAAGTAAGCGCCCATCTGTACAAAGCGGCGCTGTCAATCATTTCGCCGCGCGTGCTTACTTTTTTTCCTTTGGCATCAACGGACGGCGCCCCAAGGGCGACGCACAGGTAGCTGTAACCGTCGGCTGAGCCGGAGGATATAAGGCAGTAACCCGACTCGTCGGTATGGCCGGTCTTTATGCCCTTTGCATATTTATAGTAATACTTACCGCCGGCAAGCGTCTTGTCTATCATATAATTCGTCGTTACAAGCAGGCGGTTCTTGCCTGCATCCGAACCTCCTGCAGGCGAGTACGAATACCTCGTCTGCGAAGTTATCTGCATAAAGTAAGGCAGCGACATTGCGTACTCCGTTATCTTAACAAGGTCAGCCGCCGTTGTGTAGTGGTTTGCGTCATGCAGCCCGTGCGGGTTGGCAAAATGCGTCCCCGTACAGCCGAGCGCCTTGGCCTTTGCGTTCATCATATCGACGAATTTAGCGACATCGCCGCCGCCGACGTAGTCCGCGATGACAAGCGCGGCATCGTTGCCCGAGGGAACCATCATGCAGTTTAAAAGCTGGTACGCCGAAAGCACGTCGCCGGCCTTTATGTTTGACAGCGAGCTGCCTGTGCCGAGCAGCTCATTTATTACCTTTTTAGACACCGTTATATTGGTTCCCTTAAGGTTGTCGATATGCTCGCTTGCTATTATAAAAGTCATTATTTTTGTTATAGAGGCTGGCTCGCGTTTCTCCGTAGGATTTTTAGAGTATACCACCGTATTGGTATCGAGGTTTACAAGTTCTATTGATTCACATGTAGGTGTAAAATTTATATTAAAACTTGCCGCTTCTGCATTGACGTCCGGAAAAACAGCGGCGAACAGTGTAAGAAGCAAAAGAAGCGATAAAAATCTTTTTTTCATGGTATTTTTGCCCCCGATGTGATATTATAAAAAAGAGCTTTCATGCATATATGTATTATTTTCACATTACAATAATAGTATAGCAGTAATGCTTTAAATTTTAAAGGGTATCCGAAAAAATGCAATTATTATTGGCATTAAACTAAAGCCGTGAATTGCTGTTTTACCCACGCTCCAAAGGAGAAATCACATTGATTTACATAACCGGAGACACGCACGGCGAAACATACCGTTTCGACTCTCCGCAGATGCGCAAGGTCAAAAAGGGCGACACCGTCATAATTTGCGGCGATTTCGGGTTCATATGGGACGGCGGTAAAAAAGAAGAGAAGCTTTTAAAAAAGCTTGGCCAAAAAAAATACACGCTGCTTTTTTTAGACGGCACGCATGAAAACTTCGACCTGCTTTCAAAGTACCCCGTTACCGAGTGGAGCGGCGGAAAAGCGCAGCATATAAGCGGTAACCTGTACCACCTAATGCGCGGGCAGGTTTACACCGTCGAGGGCCGGAGGATCTTCGCTTTCGGCGGCGGTGAAAGCGCCGAGAAGCAGATGCGCATGGAGGCCGGCAAATGGTGGCCGTGTGAAATGCCGTCGAAAGACGAAATGCGTGAAGGGATAAAAAACCTGCGCGCCGTAAATATGGAAGTAGACTGCATAGTGACGCACAGCCCGCCGTCCGTTACATCTGTAGACGCCGGCGGCGCACCGCACGCAAAGAACCAGCTTGAAGCTTTCTTCGAGCAGGTGGCAAAGCACGTCGGGTTTAAAAAGTGGTTTTTCGGCTCGCTGCATAAAGACCGCAAAATAACATATAAGCAGTTCGCGGTTTTTGAGGGCGTCATTCCCATTGAGGATGACGCGCCAAAAAAATTTTTGCATATGCGCTGACCGTTTTCCCTTGCCGCTTTATGACGTTTCCATATGTGAAAACAAAAGCCTTGTTTCGGCGCGCAGCCCTTTGTACTCCTCACCGGAGAGCAAAGGGCTGCGTTTAATTATTGCCTGCGCGGCCCCGCGCGCATCATTAAAAATATCCATGTCCGTCATAAGGCACGCGATTTTAAGTTCCGGCAGCCCGTGCTGCCTTTGGCCGAAAAAGTCGCCAGGCCCGCGCAGCTTGAGGTCTTCCTCGGCAATTTTGAAGCCGTCGCCTGTTTCGCACATAATCTTAAGGCGCGGCGGTATTTCCCCGCCCTTAGAGTCTGAAACAAGTATGCAGTATGATTTGCAGCTGCCGCGCCCCACCCTGCCCCTTAACTGGTGCAGCTGTGAAAGGCCGTAGCGCTCGGCGTTTTCTATTACCATTACAGTTGCGTTAGGCACGTCTACGCCGACCTCGACGACAGTAGTCGAAACGAGTGCGTCAAGCTTCCCCTCGGCAAAGGATTCCATCACTTCGGACTTTTCTTTTGCGCCCATACGCCCGTGCAGGGTCCCAGCCCTGCATCCGGGAAGCCATTTCTTAAGCTTTACGGCATAAGCTCCGACGCTTTCCATGCCGCTGCCGGCATCGCCGTCTATCATAGGGCAGATAATATAGCACTGCCTGCCCTGCGCAATCTGTTCATTAACAAAGCCGAACATAGCCTGCCGCTTTGAAGGCGGCACTGCGTAAGTTGAAATTTTTTTACGCCCCGGGGGCATTTCGTCAAGTACAGACAAGTCAAGGTCGCCGTAAATCATAAGAGCAAGCGTGCGCGGGATGGGCGTGGCGCTCATAACAAGCATGTGTGGGTTCTTCCCCTTTGCGGCAAGCGCCGCGCGCTGCGACACACCGAAACGGTGCTGCTCGTCAGTAACGACGAGGCCGAGCCTTTTAAAACGCACGACGTCTGAAAGGAGGGCGTGCGTGCCTATGACTATATCCGTACCGCCGTTTTCGGCGCCAGCTAAAACACGGCGCCTGTCTTTTGCGCCTGTCGAGCCTGTAAGGAGTTCAACCTTTATGCCGCACTTAGAAAACAATGCGCAAAACGAAGCGTAGTGCTGGCGCGCGAGTATCCCTGTAGGCGCCATAACCGCCGCCTGCATCCCGTTTTTTACGGCGCAGTAGCACAAAGCCTGCGCCACCGCCGTCTTGCCTGAGCCGACGTCGCCCTGCACTATACGGTTCATAACGTAACCGCCCATCATGTCAGACACGCCCTGCCTGACGGCATTTTTCTGCGCCCCGGTAGGTTCAAACGGCAGCATGGAAAAAAATTCGCCGGAGTAATCCCTTACGGCCCTGTATACGCTTTTGCCCCTTACGCGCCCCCTAAAGACAAAAAGCCCGAGCTGCAGTACGAGGAGTTCTTCAAAAACAAGCCTTCTGCGCGCTAACGCAAGCGACGCCATGTCGGACGGGAAATGTATGTTCTCCACAGCAAACCTCAGGTGGCAGACAGAGTACTCCATACGCACGCTGCGTGGCAAGGGGTCATTTATCACCTCAGGCAGCATCCGCATTGCCGACCGTACAGCCTTTGCTATAGCCCTGCTCGAAAGCCCTTGCGTCTGCCTGTACACCGGCACTACCGGCGGGCATATATCAGCCTGGATGAAGTCTGGCGCGGCCATGCGGCGCTTGCCGTACATGCGGCTGACTTTACCGTAAAAGATATACTCCTGCCCTTCTTTTAAAAGGCCTGTTATATACGGGTTATTGAAAAAAGTAAGTTCGAGCGTATTTTCACCGTCGGAAGCCTCGGCCCTGTATACGGCGGTTTTGCCGCGCGCAGGCACCCTCTCTGGCTTTTTCACCACCGCCGCCTTTACGGCGCAGGCAGCGCCCTCAGGGGCGCCGCCAATGGCCGCAGGGCAGCTTACGTCCAAGTATGTCCTCGGATAAAAACGAAGCAGCGCGCCGACAGTCGGCGCGCCGATTTTTCTGAAAAGCGCAGCGCGCTTTTCCCCTATGCCCTTTAAATATTTTATATCAAGGTTAAAAAGGCTTGCCATTTTTCCACACCCGCAGACTGTTTTACTTTAAAACTTTTACTCTACAGAAATGATAAAGTAATATACCGGCTGGCCGCCTTTAACAAGCGTTACCTCTACGTTCTCGCCCGCCCTTGCCTTGATCTTGCCGTAAGCTTCGTTGGCCATCTGCTCTGTTACGCCTTCGCCGTAAAGAAGCGTGATAAACGCCGTCCCGCGGTTTATCATAGAGCGCGTAAGCCTTACGCAGGCACGGACTATGTCGTTGTCTTTTTCAACAAGTTCGAGTTTTCCGTCAACAAGGCCCATTATGTCGCCGCGGTGTATCTTCCTGCCGCCGAACTCGGAGTCACGCGCTGCAAAGGTAACGTTGCCCGTCGTTACCGCCGACGCCGCCTCCATCATGCCTACCGTGTTTGCTTCCATAGCGGCCGACGGGTCATACGCCAAAAGGGCGGAAAGCCCCTGCGCTATGGTGCGCGTAGGCAGAACGACGACTTTGCGGTCGGTCACAAGCGGTATAACCTGCTCAGCGGACATAATAATATTTTTATTGTTCGGGATTATAAAAACATTTTTAGCCGGCGTCGCCTTTACGGCCGCGAGCATCTCCGCCGTGCTCGGGTTCATGGTCTGCCCGCCGCTTACAACATGCGTGCAGCCAAGGTCCTTAAAAAGGCTCTCAAGGCCGTCACCGGCGGCAACGGCGACGAAGCCGATCTCCTGCGACGGTTCCGCCGGCTGCAGCTCCTCCGCCGCCTCTGCCTTTGCGGGCGCCTGCTTTGCCTGCTCGGCAGCCTTCCTGTGCTGCTCTTTCATATTGTCTACTTTAACTTTAAGGAGCTGCCCGAACCCGAGCGCCGCTTCAAGCGCTTTGCCGGGGTTTTCCGTATGGACGTGCACTTTTATGATTTCCTCGTCAGCCACCACAAGCACGCAGTCCCCTATTGTTTCCAAAAAAGTCCGCAGCTCCTGCGGGTCGCGTTCGCAGCCGGCCGAACGGCCTATGATAAACTCGGTGCAGTAAGTAAAACGGATGTCCGTGTCGAACTCGGCAGCCGCATTTTTAAAGAATTCGCCGTCGGACGCATCATCGCCCTGCTTCTCTTTTTCCGTTTCAAGCTCTATTATCTTTCCGTCGCGGAAAACGCTGAGCATGCCGTCAAGTATATAGCAAAGCCCCTTGCCGCCGGCATCCACCACGCCCGCGCGCTTGAGCACCGGAAGCAGCTGCGGCGTTTTCTGCAGTGCTGCCTGCGCACCGGCGCACATGGCCTCCCATATATGCACAGGGTCGTCGCCGTCTTCCAGCGCGGCTTTGCCTTCCTCGCACGCAACGCGCGAAACCGTAAGCATGGTGCCCTCCGTAGGCCTCATCACGGCGTTGTAGGCCGCTTTGACGCCAAGGCTGAGCGCGCTCAGGATATCTTTGCCGCTGAGGCTGTCAAGCCCTTCCACGCCTTTTGAAAAGCCGCGGAAAAGGAGCGACAGTATAACGCCGGAGTTTCCGCGCGCGCCGCGCAGCATTGCCGACGCTGCAGCGGACGCCGCGTCGGCGGCACTGCCGCAGTCGCAGCCCGCCAGCTTTTCAGCGGCCGCCCCTATGGTCATGGACATGTTGGTGCCGGTGTCTCCGTCGGGTACGGGGAAAATATTAAGATCGTCTACAGATGTTTTATTGTTTATAATATTATTTGCGCCGGAAATTATGGCATCTTTAAGAACATTTCCGCTAATCAATTCGTCAGCACTCCCTTAACTCAGCCGCCGCGGCAAAAGCATGCCGCCGCGCCGCACGCAGGCGGACGCCGCATTAATACTTTCAGGTTATCGCATATTAAACTGCTTTAATTATAACATATAAAAGATTACTGTTCAATCAAAAACTCGCCTTACGCTTTTATTATACACCTTAATGCGCCCATTAAGCCCTTAAATAAAAATAACTTGCGCACAAGCGCCGCACGCATATTTTCAGTCCCTTTCCCGAACGGATTTGAAAATTTTTATAGTTTATTATAACCTTTCATGCGGTGAAACACAAGTTTAAACGGCCGCTCCCCCAGCCCCTGGCTTCTGTATAAAAACAGAGAGGTTTTTTAAAGCCCGCCCCAGCCATAACGGCAGCAAAAAGTCCCCGCGTTTGGCGGGGACGGGGTATGTAAATTTATTATTTGCTTGGTTCCACGATAAGCCTTATGGCCGTACGCTCCTCTCCGTCGATCGTAATGCTTGTGAAAGCGGGCCTGCAAACGGCATCAATCCCAGATGGCGCAAGGTAACCGCGTGCGATAGCTATGGCTTTGACAGCCTGGTTTGTAGCGCCGGCGCCTACGGCCTGAATCTCAACGGAACCGGACTCCCTTATAACTCCGGCAACCGCCCCTGCAACCGAATTTGGTGCCGATTTTGAAGATACTTTTAAGATTTCCATAAGCTATCCTCCAACAGATTCATTTATGTTAGTGTTATTTCTACAATATATATATCATAAATCTTATATAAAAATATTTCAATAGTATTTTAGTAAAAAATTCTAATTATTTTATATTAATTATGCAATATATGTAATAAATTGCATTTATATATACCGAGCCGCTTTGACGCGGCCAAAAAAGCTTACAGCTTAAAAAGTCCGCGCCAAAGCGGCGTACGGCATGCGCCCAAGGGAGGCACAGTGCAATATGGCTTGCTGTAGAAAATCACGCTTCAATACACGCGCGGCGCATATTGTTTACATAATCTGTATACGTTCCACCGAAGTTGTCAAACCGGTATCCTCATCAACAGTGAATATTGCCCCGCACATTTTGCACTGGCCTTCCGCCCAGTCAAAGCGCTGCGGCATTTTTGTTTTCATCTTCCTTATGATTATGTCGGGCTTAACGCCGAGGACCGATTCAACAGGGCCTGTCATGCCGAGGTCTGAGATATACCCCGTACCCGCCGGCAGTACGCACTCGTCGGCTGTCGGCACGTGCGTGTGCGTCCCGAAAACCGCCGAAACGCGCCCGTCAAGGTAGTAGCCAAGCGCGCGTTTTTCGCCTGTGGCCTCAGCGTGGAAGTCAACGAGCTTTATTTTCGGCAGGTCTGCGGACAAGACCCTGTCCGCAGCCTCAAAAGGCGGTTCCATGCTCTCCATATACACTACGCCCATCAGGTTTATCACGCATATGCGCAGGCGCCCGAGGTCGGCGATATAGACGCCCCTGCCCGGCGCTGACGAAGGGTAATTAGCCGGCCTCAGCAGTGATTCGCACGAGTCGTACATACCGTACACTTCCCTGCGGCGGAAGCTGTGGTTACCCGTAGTAACGGCGTCCACTCCGCTGTCAAAAAGGTAATCCGCCGACTTCGGCGTTATGCCGTTGCCGTCTGCGGAATTTTCGCCGTTTGCAATGACGAAGTCTATGCCTTTTATTCTTTTAATTGCCGGAAGGTGTTTTCTTAAAAATTCGCACCCTGCGGAACCGATGACGTCGCCTATCGCCAAAATATTCATAGTAAAGCCTCCCCCGTGTTTAAACCTGTACAAGCCTTTTACCGGCAACATAAAAATGGGGAACAGTCACCTGCCCCCCTACAATGCCGCAAAAACTGATTACTTTGCGTACTCTATCGCCCTGTTCTCACGTATGATATTAACCTTTATCTGACCCGGGTACTCAAGGTCGCTCTCTATCTTTTTACATATGTCACGTGCCAGTATAACCATCTTATCGTCTGTTATGACGTCCGGTTTTACCATTATGCGTATTTCCCTGCCCGCCTGTATGGCATAGCAGCGGTCGACCCCTTCAAAAGATGAAGCGAGGGATTCAAGTTTTTCAAGGCGCTTGATATAATTTTCAAGGTTTTCGCGGCGTGCGCCCGGCCTCGCGGCACTTATGGCATCCGCAGCCTGTACAAGGCACGCGACTACGGTTTTTGCCTCGACGTCGCCGTGGTGAGCCTGTATGGCGTGTACTACGGCGTCGCTTTCCTTGTACTTGCGCGCCACATTGACGCCTATCTCAACGTGCGAGCCTTCTATTTCGTGGTCAAGGGCCTTGCCTATGTCATGCAGGAGGCCGGCCCTGCGCGCTACCGCCGGGTTTATGCCGAGCTCCGAAGCCATCATACCCGCTATATACGAAACCTCAAGAGAATGGTCGAGCACGTTCTGCCCGTAGCTTGTGCGGTACTTAAGCCTGCCGAGAAGCTTTACGATCTCAGGGTGTACGCCGTTAACGCCTGCTTCTATAACAGCATGCTCACCGGCCTGCTTTATGGATGCATCCACTTCGCGGCGCGCCTTCTCGACTGTTTCCTCTATGCGCGCGGGGTGTATCCTGCCGTCAGCTATCAGATGCTCGAGCGCTATGCGCGCGACTTCACGGCGCACAGGCTCAAAACATGAAAGCGTAATCGCCTCAGGCGTATCGTCGATTATAAGGTCTACGCCCGTGAGGGTTTCTATAGCCCTTATGTTCCTGCCCTCGCGGCCGATAATCCTGCCTTTCATTTCGTCGTTAGGCAAAGGTACGACGGAAACGGTACTCTCGGAAACGTGGTCTGCCGCACAGCGCTGTATGGCCGTGGAAATTATCTCGCGCGCGGTTTTGTCGGCTTCCTCGCGCGTCTGCTGCTCGAACTCCATAAGCTTTACGGCTTTTTCATGCGTAAGCTCGTTGCCGAGGTTGTTAAGCAGGTACTCCTTAGCCTGATCCGCTGTAAAGCCGGAGATACGCTCCAGCATGTCGAACTGGTTCTTTTTAAGTGTGGCGGCCTCGGCACGTTTTTCCTCGGCCTGTTTTATCTTGTTGTTGAGTATATCCTCCTTAACCTCAAGGTTTTCAGACCTTTTGTCAAGGTTCTCTTCCTTTTGCTGTATGCGGCGTTCCTGCCGCTGTATTTCTTTTCTGCGGTCGTTAAGCTCCCGCTCCGACTCTGTACGCTGGCGGTGGATTTCGTCTTTGCCCTCGAGCACGGCTTCTTTCTTTTTAGACTCAGCCGTCTTTATGGCTTCGCTTACAATGCGCTTTGCTTCCTGCTCCGCGGAGCCTATGGTAAACTCGGCCGTTTTCTTGCGGTGGGCGACTCCCGCCAAAAACGCCAAGACCGCCGCTGCGGCGGCAACAACGACCGTGATAATAATAGAAAGGGTTAAACTAATTTGCAAATGCAGACACCTCCTTGTTTATGATTTCTATCAAATAAAAATAATCCAAATGTAACGGCATTGCTTATCTAATGCAAATTACTGCATCATAATGTTAATTGTATTACTTTTTATACCCTAATGTCAAGAAATTTTACGTAAGCGTGGAAATTACTGTGCATTGCGGTAAAAAACAAAAGACAAACCGCCAAAACAAGCCGCGCCTTAAAAAAACAAAAGGCGGGCCGGCTCAGACCGTATTTTCACACTTTACTGCGTTTGAGCGCGTAAACGCAGAATTTTTCCATGCAGCACGCGCCGCATTCGGGCGTACGTGCTTTGCATACCGCCCTGCCGTGCAGCACAAGCCTGTGGCAAAAGGCGTTTGACTCCTCCGGCGGCAAAACAGCTGAGAGCTGCCGTTCGACTTTAAGCGGGTTTTTGCCCTCGCTAAGCCCGAGCCTGCCGCATATCCTTATGCAGTGCGTGTCCGTGACAATGGCCGGCCGGCCGTATACGTCGCCTAAAATAAGGTTCGCCGTCTTCCTGCCTACGCCAGGCAGCTTTAAAAGCTGCTCCATACTGTCGGGCACCTTGCCGCCGAAGTCTTCCTTTATCATGCGGCACATATTAAAGATATCACGCGCTTTTGTCTTGTAAAGCCCGCATGGGCGTACAATATCCTCAATATCGCCCACAGGCCCGGCACAGAAAGCGTCCAGCCCGGGGAACCTTTTAAACAGCGGCGGCGTCACCTTGTTAACCCTTGCATCTGTGCACTGCGCTGAAAGGCGCGTAGCTATAAGAAGCTGCAGCGGCGTTTTGTATGTAAGCGAGCATACGGCTCCTGGATATTCTTTTTTAAGCGCCTCGACCGCAAGGTCGGCGCGTTGTTTTTCAGTCATGGAAAAACCACCCGCAAAACTTAACTTCCGGTTTTTTAAGATATAAAAACATAATTATAATGCATCCCACGGGGCACAGGCGCGGCACGCACGGCCGTTACGCAACCTCATGCGCGCGGCGCTTGTGTAAAAACCGTAAAGACATAATCAATTTTACAGCAAAAACATGTTTTGGGCAAGCTTTTAAAAAACTTCTCTGTTTTTTATGCAAAAGCCAAGGCTGGGGCGGACGTTTAAACTTGTGTTTCACCGCATGAAAGGTTATAATAAACTATAAAAATTTTCAAATCTGTTCGGGAAAGGGATTGAAAAAATGTACAGTGATATTATTGACACCATCGGCTTCGTTTCGAAAGAAGACCCTGAAGTCGGCGCGGCTATGGACAAGGAACTCAAGCGCCAGCAGCAGAACCTTGAACTCATAGCCTCCGAAAACGTCGTTTCCCCCGCCGTAATGGCCGCGATGGGGAGCGTGCTCACAAACAAGTACGCTGAAGGCTACCCCGGCAAGCGCTACTACGGCGGCTGCCAGTACGTCGACATAGTCGAGGAGCTTGCGCGCGAGCGTGCAAGCAGGCTTTTCGGCGCAGCCGCACTCAGGCGCCCAGGCAAACACCGCCGTCTACTTTGCTTTCCTTAACCCTGGCGACACGGTAATGGGCATGAACCTTACGGAAGGCGGGCACCTGACGCACGGCTCTCCGGTAAACATATCGGGAAAATACTTTAATTTCGTCCCTTACGGCGTCAGCCCCGAGACCGGCCGCATAGACTACGACAAGGTTTATGAAACGGCAATGTCAGTAAAGCCTAAGATGATAGTTGCCGGAGCGAGCGCGTACCCGCGCCTGATAGACTTTAAGCGCTTCCGCGAGATATGCGACGCGTGCGGCGCAATGCTCATGGTTGACATGGCGCACATTGCCGGCCTCGTGGCCGCAGGTGAGCACCCGAACCCCGTTGAGTGGGCGGACATCGTGACCACAACAACGCACAAAACGCTTCGCGGCCCGCGCGGCGGGCTTATACTCTGCCGCGCCGAGTACGCGAAAGCCATCGACAAAGCCGTGTTCCCCGGCACCCAGGGCGGCCCTTTAATGCACGTCATAGCAGGCAAAGCCGTGTGCCTCGGCGAAGCGCTTAAGCCTGACTTTAAGCAGTACGCGCACAGCATAGTCGTAAACGCCAAAGCGCTTGCGGACGGCCTTTCAAGGCGCGGGGTAAAGCTCGTTTCAGGCGGCACCGACAACCATCTCATACTTATAGATTTAAGCGGCACGGAGCTTACCGGCAAGGAACTTGAAAAACGCCTTGACTCCGTACACATAACGGCAAACAAAAACACCGTGCCAAACGAGCAGAGAAGCCCGTTCGTAACGAGCGGCCTGAGGCTCGGCACGCCTGCAGTAACCACGCGCGGGCTTAACGCCGAAGACATGGACGTTATAGCCGCGTGCATAGCCGGCGCCATAAACAGCTTTGAAAGCAGCAGCGAAAAAATACTTGCAGCCGTCCGCGGGCTGTGCGAAAAGTACCCGCTGTACGAATAAAACCGCGGCACTGCCCCTAGAAGTACGGGAGCATAACCTTAACGGAGGCGTTTAATCTATGTCCGCTCCACTTGCCGAAAGGCTCAGGCCGCAGGCGCTCGGCGACATTGTCGGCCAAAAGCATCTGCTTGCGCCGGGCAGGCCGCTCAGGCGCATCATAGAGTCCGGCAGCATACCTAACATGGTCTTTTACGGCCCGTCCGGAGTAGGCAAGACGACCCTCGCTTCAATAATAGCGAAACGTACAAGCCGCAGCCTTTACAAATTAAACGGAACCACCGCGAGCACTGCGGATATACGCGAAATCATAAAGCGCACCGAAACCTTTGCCGCGCCAAACGGCGTGCTCTTATACCTTGACGAAATCCAGTACCTTAATAAAAAGCAGCAGCAGACACTTTTGGAGTTTATCGAAAACGGCTCCGTCACCCTGATAGCCTCCACTACGGAAAACCCGTATTTTTACGTGTACGGCGCCGTACTAAGCCGCTGCACTGTCTTTGAGTTTAAGCAGGTAGGCAAAGGCGATATTTTAACGGCCGTCGGCCGCGCCTTCGGCTTCCTTGAAAACGAAATGCATATTAAAATAGAAACCGAAGGTAACGCCTGCGGGGTTATAGCCTCGTCATGCGGCGGCGACGTGCGGAAAGCAATGAACGCCGTGGAGCTGTGCGTCCTTGCCTCAAAAACCTCCGGCGGCAAATGCACCGTTGCCGAGGACACCGCGCGTGAGCTTACGCAGCGCAGCTCTATGAAGTATGACAAGGACGGCGACGAGCACTACGACCTTCTGTCCGCTTTCCAAAAATCCATGCGCGGTTCAGACGCGGACGCCGGCGTTTACTACCTTGCGCGCCTCCTTGAGGCAGGCGACCTTCCCTCGGTGTGCAGGCGGCTGTTGGTGTGCGCGTGCGAAGACGTCGGCCTTGCTTACCCGCAGATAATACCGGTTGTAAAGGCGGCCGTAGACTCAGCTCTGCAGGTCGGCATGCCGGAGGCGCGCATACCGCTTGCCGATGCCGTCATACTTGTCTGCAATGCCCCAAAGTCAAATTCGGCATACATCGCCGTGGACGCCGCCGCCGCCGACATACGCGCGGGTAAAACCGGCCCCGTACCCCGCAGCCTGCAGAACAAGCACTGCGACGGCGACGACAGCCGGAAAAAAGGCCAGTTTTACAAATACCCGCACGATTTCCAAGACCACTGGGTTGAGCAGGGGTACCTGCCCGAAGATATGCGCGGCACTGTTTACTACCGGCCCGGCAGCAATAAAACCGAGCAGGCCTATAAAAATTACTGGGAAAAAATAAAACACAAACAATAAAAAATATAAATTTCAAGCGCGGCGCATCATTTATTTCCCTGTTGACTTAGACTTTAAGTCATAGTACAATATAAATAGTTTCCGGAACATTCGGAGCGCCGCAAAGTATCAAACGATATTTTATGAGGAGATTTTCCGATGCAAGACGAATACGGTCCCGACCTGCTTACGCTGGTCGACGACGACGGCAATGAGCACGAATTTGAGCTTCTTGACGTTATAGACAACGACGAAGGCTCTTTTTACGCATTGCTTCCCGTTTTCAGCGACCCAAGCGATGAAGTCGAGTCACAGGGAACTTACTACATTTTCCAGTCTTACGAAAAAGACGGCGAGCAGGAGCTTGCCGAAATAGACGACCAGGATCTTCTTAACCGGCTTGCCGCAGAATTTGAAAAACGCTTCGAGGACTACGACGACGAAGAGGAAGACGCGGACGAAGAAGAAGAATAAAAGCGCATCCTGCCCGGTGCGCGGACCTATGCAGAAATAACCCTACAATGTTTAATAGGGAACCCGGACTCCGGAGGCGGACTTCAGACCTCCCGGCTTTTGCCGGACGAAGGGAGTGCGAAGCTTCAGGGAGGGTACCCACCTGCTTTTAGTAGCAGGTTATTCAGCATTTTACGGCCGGGCGGGTACTTTATATTTAATCAGCTTAACTAAGGTCCCTGAAATTTTTTAGGGTCCTTTTTATTTATCCATATTGAATTTTTATTATACGGGGAGGTACTTAAAATGGGTGATTACAGGATTGTCACTGATTCTACGGCCGACCTTCCGCAGGAACTTGTTGACAAGCTGGACGTTACCGTAATTCCTATGGCGTTTAAGATAGGTGAGGATTCATACCTTGACTACCCTGACGAGCACGAGCTTGCTTCGCACGACTTCTACAAAAGGATAGCCGCCGGCGAGGAAGCTTCAACGACGCAGATAAGCATAGCGGCGTTTTCAGACACTTTCGAGCAGTACCTTAAAGAAGGGCTTGACGTCCTGTACATCGGTTTTTCATCAGGGTTAAGCGGTACATATAACAACTCGGTCATTACTGCCAAAGACTTAAGGGAAAAGTACCCGGAGCGTAAAATCATAACCGTTGATTCCCTTGCCGCTTCCATGGGCGAGGGCCTGCTTGTTTACTACGCAGTCATGCATAAGCGCTCAGGCGCAGGCTTAGAAGACGTTGCCAAATGGATTGAAAGCAACAGGAACCGCCTCCACCACTGGTTTACGGTAGACGACCTTAACCACCTTAAACGCGGCGGGCGGATATCCGGCACTTCCGCGCTTGTAGGCACAATGCTCGGCATAAAGCCCGTACTCCACTTTGACGACAGCGGCCACATAATACTAATGCAAAAGATACGCGGCAGGAAGCAGTCTCTCAATACACTTGTTGAACATATGGAACAAACAGCCGAAAACCCGTCGGAGCAGACAATCTTCATAAGCCACAGCGATTCGCTTGAAGCCGCCGGGTACGTCGAAAAACAGGTAAAGGAAAAATTCGGTGTCAGCAAAACCGCCATTGCGCCCATAGGGCCCGTCATAGGCGTTCATACCGGAACGGGCACCGTAGCGCTGTTTTATTTAGGCAATGACCGCGGCTCCGGCAGCGCCTGACCCACGGTAAATTTTCCCATGCCGCCGTGAATAATAAAAATGCGCCGTCCCTATATGTGTCAGCGCAATACAATAAAAATCCGCCGCAGGTTTTTCACCGCGCGGCGGATTTCTGCATCCTCTGCTTTTTACTTTTAACCGAGCATTGACTTTATATCCTGCTTGCTGCGCACTCCTACCGAAGTCTGCGCCGGCTTTCCGTTCTTAAACACCATGAGCGTCGGTATGCTCATTACGTTGTAACGCGCCGCAAGCTCCGGCTGGTCGTCTACGTTTACCTTGCCTACTTTATAGCTGCCGTTTGACTCGTCGCCTATCTCGTCTACCACCGGCGAAACCATGCGGCATGGCCCGCACCATGTTGCCCAAAAGTCTACGAGGACCGGCGTGTCGGAGTTAAGCACCACTGAGTCGAAGTTGTCTTTTGTAACTGTTACTACTGCCATAAGATTATCTCCCTTTCGTTAAAACGCTTTTGCGCCCGTTTTTTTATTTCGCCTCTATTATAACCATAAACGGACACGTTGTATGTGATAAAATCACAAATTGTAAGGAAAGGTAAATTGATTTACAGGCTCAAAGATTCAGCCCATTGCCTGGCGCGCCCGCGCAGGTCGCGGCAGCCTGTGTCGCCGCCTTTTTTCGTTTGGAAAGAAACGCATCCGCAGACGCTGCCGCCCTTTTTTTCAATCCTGCATTTCATTGAACTAACGAGTTTCTCCGGCGCTTCACGCGATGCCAGAGTAAAAAACAGGAAAACTTTTTTGCCGGTAAAATCCGTTTTTTCAATAAAGGCGTTCACAGCCGGCGTGCAGTGCGACGCCCATACCGGCGTACCCAAAAAAATGCCGTCCGTTCCGTCGGGCAGGGAAAATGGCCTTAATTTACTTCTGCGCCCTGCAAGCGCTGAACACGCCGAGCCTATAAATGAACCGCGCTGTTTTTCTTCGCAGAGCTTTACCGCGGCATCTGAAATCTCAAGCGCGGCCGCCTCCGTATTTCCCGTCCAAGAATAATACACTACAGCGTTGCCCATAACGCAAGCACGCTCCTTTTTAAGTTAAGCCAAAGCCACAAGCCTTGCGCTTTTACCTCCGGCCTGTGCGCCGTTTTGGACGTCTATTTTAGTTGAGATGACTTCACCGCCCTCAATGTAAAAGACAACGTACCCGCTGCCGGCCTGGGTGCCCGTCACCTGATAAAGACGATCCCCGTTTGTATCTTTTAGCAGGTTTACGCTGCAGCATGAGCCTGTGGTATAAACGCTCAGCTTGCCCGACTGCACTCCCTTTACCTTAACGCCAACGCAGTACTTTCCGCCCGGCGCCATAGTATATGAAGCGGTGTCGACTATTATGCCTGACGAAACCTTCGTAAGCATTTTCTGGCCGTCTATGTCTATTGTAACTTTGCCGGATGAAACGCCCGTCACAGGGTAAAGCCACGCCTGGTTCCCGCTTTTGTCTTTTACCTGTTTTCCGGCGCCGACCGTCGCCACGGCAGAGTTGTAAGACATAGCGTGCGGCATTTGCGAAGCGCCTGTCGTTGCAAGCACCCAGTACGTATTTCCTGGCAAGAGCGAAACGTAGTCTGTGTCAAGCTTAACGTTCCCTGACGACGACGGTGTTGTAGAAGTGTCGTCATATCCTGACTTTACAAGGCACGAGTCGGACCTGTAGTCACTCAGCCTGTCGCCTTTTTTGTCTACAAGGTAAGCCGTAAGCGTTGCTGAGTGCATGCCGCTTGACGAACCGCTGAGCGACACCTTGCACGACTCGCCGGTGCTGCTCGCCGAGATAGAGTACGCGCTGTCGTCGCCGTACAGCTCCCACTTTATTTTCGTGCCCTCGGCAAATTTTGAGAGCGCCGGTTTGACGGTTGCGCTAACCGTGCCGGGGCTGTTTTTACTTACCGTTAAAACGGAAATATTAAACGACAGGCCTTCCTTTAAGTCGTTGCGCAGCTTAAAAACATCATAACCGCCGGAAGTGTCAACCTGGAGCTGATAGTCGTACAGTCTTACGTCGCTTGTACTTACGCAGTTTTTGTCGGCTTTAAAGGCACTGGTCCCGTTGCTTACGGTATTTTTAAAAACGAACAGCGGACTGCCGGTTATGCCGCTGTGTACAATCAGCTTGCCCGCGTTGAAGTAAAGCGTCCCTGGCCCCTGCAGGTCGTCAAGCTCAAGCGCTGAATTTGTTATAAATTCAGCCCCGTCCTTTATATAAAGCGAACCGGCAAGTATGTCGTCGTTTGACGTCAGTTCCCCGTCTTCGACTATAATGTCGTCCATGTCCACCAAAGGCGGCAAAGTACTTTTATAATTGTCGGCCTGGAGGGCACACGTGTCGCTGCCGCACAGTTTCTGTGCCTTAAGCGTACAGTTGTCAAGGTAG
>ENA-UOOM01001892-UOOM01001892.1-fermentation-metagenome-genome-assembly--contig:-NODE-1892-length-18792-cov-4.653253_pt1 | contig 18792 bp, 32 predicted proteins | sample MGYA00245781_ERZ724031 | MGnify/ENA primary metagenome ERZ724031 (study PRJEB28704, sample SAMN03018317) | fermentation metagenome | biome: anthropogenic terrestrial biome; feature: soil; material... | reverse complement strand
AATCGCTGTAGCAATGGCATTCGTGTCATTCATTGAGCCTACATTAAACTTTTTTTACGGCATTGTAGCTGTAATTACTCTTGATTGTCTATCTGCCTACAACTTAAACAGAAGGATAAAGAAGAAGTTTCCTAATTATGCAACAGGCAAATTAGAAAGCAAAAAAGCATTAAAAGTCATATACACAATAGGGAAAGTCTATGGAGTAATATTGATTATATGGTTTATTGAGAAAAACATTATTAAAGACTTATCTTTTGATGTAACTAAGTATGTGGCTGCTTTATTTTGCTTTATTCAGTTAATTTCGGTTTTAGAAAACGAAAGTTCTTGCAACAATGCTTGGTGGGCAAGATTACTGCAAAAGGTTCTTATGGATAAAACAAAGAGACACTTTAATATTGACATTGATATTGACCAATTAAAAAAAGAACAAGAGGAAGAGGATAAAAAGAAATATGGTGAAAATAAATAATAAGATAGCAAATGAAATATTTTACATTAGATGAATTGACACGTACCAACAAACCGATTAAAAATACTCCTACAATGAAGGAAGTTGAGAATTTAGAATTTTTGGTAGATTTAATTCTCGACCCAGCAAGAGAAAAATTAAGAAAGCCTATTGCAGTTAGTAGTGGTTTCAGAAATCCTGAAGTAAATAGAGCTGTTGGAGGAAGTTCGACAAGCCAACATTTGAAAGGAGAAGCAGCTGATTTAACTTGCTACGATAATAAGAAGTTGTTTGAAATCATAAGACAGCAGGGAAAGTTCGACCAATTGATTTGGGAATATGGAACTGACAGAGAACCTGCGTGGGTTCACGTTTCTGTTTCAAAATATGGAAGGAACAGAAGGGAAGTTTTAAGGTGTAAAACCATAAATGGCAAAGCAAGTTATATTAGGATGTAGTGAACTAAGATATGAGAAAGAAATTAGGAGATTATGACCTTACACCAGAAGATTTAAGACAGATTGCTTATTTCTTCTCGATTGTTAAGGCATCCCAAAAGATAGATAGATTATTAAAAGAACAAAAAAAATAGATATGACTTGTATTGTAGGAATGATTGATAAAAAATCAAACAAAGTAATTATAGGAGGAGATTCTTTATCTTCAACAAATTATTTTATCTCTTCAAGGAAAGACACAAAAGTTTTTAAAAAAGGAAGTTTTGTAATTGGATGTACTTCTTCTTTTAGAATGATACAACTATTAAGGTTTTCTCTTGTATTACCTGAAATAAATAAAAAAGATATATATGAATATATGTGTACCGATTTTATTGATGCAGTAAGAGAATGTTTTAGCAAAGGAGGATTTTTACAAAAAGAACAAACTGGAGAAGAAACAGGAGGTCAATTTCTTGTTGGATATGAAGATAGATTATTTATTATTGATAATGACTTTCAAGTAGGCGAAACTTACGATGAATTTAATAGTGTTGGATGTGGTTCTGATTTTGCATTAGGTTGTATGTATCTTCTTAGAGATAAAAAAATACCAACAGAAAATAAAATAAGACAAGCATTAGAAGTAGCAGAACATTTTTCTCCATTTGTTAAACAACCATTTATTTTTGAAACAACTTAAAACAAATAGATATGAAAAAGTACATAATAATAGTAGCAATAATCCTAATATTATCAATAGCATTAGGAGTTTCAATTAAATCTTGCTCAAATCTTAAACAAGAAAAAGCAAGGTTAGAAAATAATCAAGACATACTAATTAAGTCTAATACCTTATTCAAAGTAAAAGATAGCCTAAATGCGACTAAAATAAACGCTCTCACGCTTAACTTATCCTCAGCTAAGGAATACTATCAAAGACTAATAAAAGAGGCTAAGGAGGCAGGAATAAAAGAAGGGAGGATAAACTCTATCACTGAACTTGGAACTAATACATCAGATACGATTATAGTAAGAATAAAAGACAGTATAATTATATATGATACTCTTAAATGCTTTAATTATAACGATGAATTTATGGAGATGAAGGGTTGTATAAGAAATGATAGTTTAAGTCTTAATTATAGTAATACTGATACTCTAATACAATTCGTCTCGAGAGTGCCTAAGAAGTGGTGGTTTTTCAAGTGGGGAACTAAAGCAATTGAGCAAACAATTATAAGTAAGAACCCAAAGACTAAATTTACCTATCAAAAATACATTGAGATTAAGTGAAGAAACATTGAATACTCAAACAACATTCTCAATAGTTGTTTTTTAGAGTGTCATAAATGGCACTCTTTTTTTATGTGTCATATTGAAATGTGCAACGCACATTATTTCAATAGCTTATAAATTAGACAAAGTTAAATAAAGTTAAATACGCAAAATAAATGTGAAATAATTTGGTACGTATCAAATAATGTTGTATCTTTGCATCATAAATAATTCAAATAATTAAAACCGCACACTCAGGGTTATAGGTGTATAAATAAAATGAAAACTAAATGTTTTTCCGTAAGACTTCAAAGCCTTGTTAGTATATCTGACAAGGCTTATAAAGCAACTTCATTTGATGGGAGTTCTGATATACTACCCAAATCATACGTATTCGGGCATGATTACGAAGTTCAAAAATCTAATGCATACTGGATTGCAGCATGGATATTAGAGAAAAAAGAACTTCAATATTCAACAAAAAAAGAAGCTTGGTTTGATGAAAATGGTAGAATGTTACCAACATTTACTATAACCAAACATAAAGCGGAGAAAAAAGAAAAAGTAGATAATAATATAATTAAAGAATTAGTAAAATAATGCACTATGAGAAGTTTAGCTGGAGAAATAGACAAAGAAGTAACTGAAATATTCAGAGAGAAAATAAGAGAAAGAAGAAAAGAGCTTGGTTTAAATAAAGGAATCCTTTCTCAATTAAATGAATATTTTTATTCTCACGACTGGGAAGAATTTGGAAAATATAGAAATTCGTTCTTAGGGAAAAAAGTAATGTATAAAGGACAGGAATATATTATTCATAATATAGTAATTACAGAAGATTGGAATAAATTATTCCTTGCTACTAAAGAATACAAGGGAGAAAGTTTATTAGAAGGATTAAATAATGGGTCTATTATTGAATTTTCAGACATTGAGGTTGAGTTTATTTAATCATGAGCTTATTAAATAATCAACAACAGGCATTTGATAAGCTACTTAAGTTTAAGGTAGGAGCGTTATTTATGGACGCTGGAGCTGGAAAAACTCGTGTAGCTTTAGAGCTTGTCAATTCTGTTAAAGATGTTGACTTGGTCGTTTGGATTGCTCCATTGAAAACCATTACTACTGGGAATGTTATTAATGAAGTATCAAAATGGGGAGGATTTAATTCAGAAGTGTGTTATTATGGGATTGAAAGCATCCAGGCGAGTGATAGAATTTACTTGGAGTTAAGAGATAGGATTGAAAAGGCAAAGAATCCTTTTCTTATATGCGACGAAAGCATAAAGATTAAGAACTTTGACGCAAAGCGAACTAAACGACTGCTTGACTTTTCAAATCTATGCGAATATAAGCTAATTCTTAATGGAACTCCACTAAGTAAGAATCTATTAGACTTATGGTCGCAAATGGAATTTCTGAGCCCTAAAATTCTAAATATGCAATTAGTAGAATTTAAAAACACATTCTGCGACTACACAACAGTAACTAAGCGATTTGGTGGTTATAAGCAATATACTAAGGAATACATTACAGGCTATGAGAATATAGATTACTTATATTCATTAATTCATCACTATATCTATGAATGTGATTTGAATTTGGAAGTTAAGCAATCATACAGAAATGTTAATTATTCACTTGATGAGCAGTCAATGGAGGAATATCAATATTTGAAAGAAAGATATCTTGATGATGAGATGTTGCAATGGAAGAATAATAATATTTTTCTTGAGATGACACAGAAAATGCAACATACTTATTGCTGTACTCAAGAAAAATTTGATATTTTGGATGATTTATTTTTGGAGATAGACCAAAGTAAGACTATTATATTTTGTAAATATATTCTTTCACAAGAGGAATGCAAGAGGAGATTTCCAAAATCCTTGGTTCTATCGTATCAAAAAGATTCATTAGGATTAAATTTGCAAGACTATAATAATACAATCTATTTTGACAAGGTTTGGGATTACTACCTCAGAACCCAGTCAAGTAGAAGAACCTGGAGAACAGGACAAGAATTAGATTGTAAGTATTTTGATTTAACTGGGAATGTAGGGCTTGAAATGCTAATAGATAGAAATATTCACAAGAAAATAGGAATGGTTGAGTACTTTAAAGGAAAGACTAAGGAAGAATTAAAACAAGTATTATGAAAACATATCTAAATAAAGATGTTTATACTTCTGCAATAGAAAGATATGAATATATATTTAAAAATTTCGAAAGAGTGTGTATTTCTTTTTCAAACGGTAAAGATAGTGGAGTTTTACTTAACTTAGCAATAGAAGTAGCAAGAAAATTAAACAAATTACCAGTAAATATATTATATATAGATTTTGAAGCACAATATAAACATGCAATTGATTTTACTCACTATACTTTTAATAGACCTGAAGTTCAAGGATGGTGGGTATGTTTGCCTATTCATTTAAGAAATGCCGTATCTCAATTTCAGCCCCATTGGCTTTGTTGGGATGAAACAAAGAAAGATGCTTGGGTAAGGCAAATTCCAAAAAATAAGTATGTTGTTTCAGATAAAAATTACTTCCCTTTCTTTTTAGAAGGAATGGAATTTGAAGAATTTGTACCTGAATTTGCTAAATGGTTTTCACAAGGCAAAAAGACGGCTTGTTGTGTTGGAATTCGTTCAGATGAAAGTTTAAATAGATTTAGGACAATTAAGAGTGATACTAAAATAACTCTTGATAATCTACAATGGACAACAAAACTTTTTCCAAAAGATAATTCTCAAATATATAATTGTTATCCAATATATGATTGGAGAGTAGAAGATGTATGGAGAGCTAATGGAAAGTTTGGGTGGCAATACAATAAGATTTATGATATAATGCATCTTGCAGGCGTTTCATTATCTAAACAAAGACTATGTCAGCCTTATGGTGATGATCAGCGACAAGGCTTATATCTTTTCAAAATATTGGAGCCTGAAACTTGGGCAAAAGTTGTAAATAGAGTCGAAGGAGCAAACTTTGGCAATAGATACACAGAAAACGACAGAACAACACTTGGAAATTATAAAGTAAACCTTCCAAAAGGTCATACTTATGAATCTTATGCAAAGTTTTTACTTAGCACTATGCCACCTTATTTAGCAGAACATTATCAAATAAAAATAGATAAGTTCTTAGCTTGGTGGGAAAATGAAGGTATTAAAATAATTCCTGACTATGATGATCCAAAAAAAGAAGCTTCAAAAAAAGTTCCTTCCTGGAGAAGAATATGTAAAGTATTACTAAAAAATGATTATTGGTGTAAAGGACTTTCTTTTGCACAAACCAAGAGAGAAATGGAAAAACAAATTGAAATGATAACAAGATATAACGAAGAATTATGATAGAAGATTTATTAAAAGAAATGCCATTTGATGAAAAAGTAGATGTTTTTAATCAAATTACTCAAGAATTATATGATTGGTTGGGAATTAATCACCCATCTCTTAATGTGCAATTAGTAAAGGCAAACAAAGTAATTGGAAATGATTATAACCCTAATTCAGTTGCCCCTCCTGAAATGAAACTATTAAAACTATCTATTAGCAAAGATGGTGTAACAATGCCAGTAGTTGTTTGTGATACTCCTGAGAATAAAAAATATCCTTATACTGTTGTAGATGGATTTCATAGAACTACTGTAATTCAGCATGACAAGCAAATTAATGAAAGTTTGCATGGATATGTACCAGTATCAAGATTAAATAAAAAAATAGAGGATAGAATTACTTCCACGGTAAGGCACAATATGGCAAGGGGAACGCACCAAGTTGAATTATCAGCTAAACTTGTAACAATGCTAAAAAAACATAATTGGACTAATGCAAGAATAGGCATTGAGTTAGGAATGGATGCAGATGAAGTTTTAAGATTAAAACAAATAACAGGATTAGCAGAAGCATTCAAGGATCAAGATTTTTCAAAATCATGGGAATAAAAGATAATAATTCAAAAGAAATATAGCGTATGCAAAACAAGAAAAGAAATTACCCATTGTTTATTATTGATAGGACATTAACAGAGGCTTATCCTTACGAATACGTTGTATGTTTGGATAAGGAAGTTGGCTTTATTGCTAAGGCTTTTTCTGTTAGAGACGATGATGCTTTCAACATGATTGAAGATAGCTTTGACGTTTTCAAATATAGAGGGAAGAGCAATAATATTGTATTAAAGATTGAAGATTATCTTTTTGTTTTTTGCCTTACTAACGAGCAAAAACAACGTGTGAAAACCTTACTTAAGAAGGGATTTAAAAAGCTAATGCACGTTATTGAAGAGATTTTTGATACGGAAAATGATTTATCTATTAAAAACCAAATTGCATTACTACGAGAGACACAGCAGCATAACCAAAACAACTATTTAAAAATGGTTGAGAAAAATGGAAAAGAAACTACTGATTATGCGTTTAAATTACTTGAAGCAACCATTAAGACATTAGAAGAGCAACAAGAAATTCAAAAGATTTTTATAAATAAATTCATTCAAACTCAACCAGCAATAGTATAACATTATGGAACAAATATTAACACCGTCAGCCACCCTATTTGTTTTGTCCAAAGAGCAATTAGAAGACTTTGCCAAAAAAATAATAGAAGACACTCTAAGCATAGAAAAGGAAGATAAATTTCTTTCTGCAAAGAATGTACAAGAGATGTTTAGTATTTCTCCTGTAACACTATACGAAATGGAAAACAAAGGGATAATCAAAGGATACCAATTTGATAAAAACACCCATAAAAGATATTCATTCAACGAGCTTATTAAAACAATAAAATCAAACAAATAAATAACTTAATCAAAAAAATCAAAAAAAAATACAATGGTAATAACATTATGCACAATTGGAGCAATTGGAGTAATTGCAATTATTTACAATATAGTTGTGATAGCTATATTATTTAAATCAAAAAATCAAATAAAGTATAAACAAACAAAAACAAAAACAAAAACAAAACAAAATGAAAAAATTAGTAAACATTAAGCATTATCCAAGCAATTTTGAGATAGCTTACAAAGACGAAAAGGAACAATTAAGTTTGGCAAAAATTGCAGATATTGAAGGGTTGCAGTATGTAGAAACTACTTCTGGAACAAATGGTTATCCTCAAAATATCCAAGATGCGATTGTTGGATTTGATAATTGGGAACAATTAGAAGAAGTAGCAACAAAATACAACCTTAATCCAATTAATCTACATAAAAGAGATGGTTGGCAACTGTACGAGCGTCAAGGAATAGCAACAGAACCATTTAAAAACAGTAGTAATGATTATGGAGATGATTATTTTGAATGTGATGATGCCGATGCTTATCAGAAGCAAGTTATGGAAGATGTAGAAAACTGGGTTAAAGAAATAAAAGAAGTATATAATGAATTATTGACTTGTGGAGATGATGAAGTTGTTATTACTTATCAAGGTAGATTTTTTGAAAAGATAAATAAATTATCAATAAACTTCAGCCACGATACCCATAATTATATTATTGGGTTACAGAAATAAACGAATAACAAACAACAAACAAAAACGAACAACATTATGCAACAAATAACCAAACAATTCACAGAATTATCCGATGCAATTAATTATGTAAGGATTTTAAAAAAGTACTATAACATTGTAAAAATGAAAAGCAAAGGAAATATATACACATATACATTTATATAAGTTAAACAAACAAACAATTAATAAAAAAAAGAACGTAAGTATGAGAGAAATTAAATTTAAAGGGAAAAGTAAGCTGAATAACGAATGGTTATTTGGAGATTTATTAAGATTAGGGGGAAACAGAACTCCTTGTATATTTTCAGATAAAGATAGTATTAGGGATTTTAATGCTCATAATGGAGTAGTTATCCCTGAAACGATAGAACAATTTACAGGATTAAAAGATAAAAAAGGAGTCGATATTTACGATGGAGATATAATAAAAAATAATAATGATATTATCATAGTATTATGGAATGATAAATATGCAGGCTTTACGCTACATTGTGAGAATTGGTCGTGCTTATCGTTTTTTTATGAAGATATTTATCCTGAAAAATGTGAAATTATTGGCAATATTCACGATAACCCTGAATTATTAAACAACCTCAATCAATAATATTATGGACACAGTAGTTAAGTTAATATGTGCAATATCTGGAATATTTATTATTGCATCAGGATTATTTATAATAATATGTTGCTGTATGCAGGACAATAATAAATACAATCAACGAAACAATAAAAAACACAACAATGAATAGGGACATTGCTAAAATCATTACGTGTTATGCCACAAAGCCACACAAACAGTTATCCGACTTACTAATAAGCAAGTCAAAAAACAACCTTATTTCTTGTCTTAATGACTTACTTACTACGTATATGAATGATAATAATTCCCCTTCTTTGAGAGAATTTATCACTGTTTCTGTTGCAGGGTATGAACATAACCCAGCAAAATTAGGCTATAATGGTTTTAAACACAGTAGTGGTTTTGTTGATAACGAAAAGTATTTCAATAAAAATCTCTTTAATTTCTTACTTCAAGAAGTCTCATGATGGATTACTTAAATCAAATAATACAAGGTAATACATTAGATGTACTGAAGCTCATACCCTCAGAGAGTGTAGATATTGGGGTAACTTCTCCTCCTTACAATAAAGGAGAAAAAAATAAGGGTTGGTTAGTAAAGAATGTTAAGTATAATAGTGCAACAGATTGTGTAAATGAGACAACTTATCAGCAAAATCAAATAGATGTTTTAAATGAGTTGTACAGAATAATCAAACCAGGGTGCTCTTTTTTTTACAATCACAAGATAAGGTGGGATAAAGGCAATATGTTTCACCCTATGGCTTGGCTTATGAAAACCAATTGGACTATTAGGCAAGAGATTATTTGGGACAGAATGATTGCAGCTAACATAAGAGGTTGGCGATTTTGGCAAGTAGATGAAAGAATTTATTGGTTATATAAGCCAATAGATAATAATAAAATTGGTAAAGAGTTGCTCTCCAAACATTCTTTACTTACATCTATTTGGCGTTTTCCTCCAGAGAGGCAAAATCCTCACCCTGCACCATTCCCTATTGAATTGCCAACAAGAGTAATTACTGCTTTAACAAATGAAGAAAAAGCTACAGTAATAGACCCATATTGTGGTAGTGGTACAACTTTAGTTGCAGCAAAATTATTAGGTAAAGATTACATGGGCATAGATATTTCTAATAAATACATAGACTTTGCTAACACAAGGATAGAGAATGCTAATGCAGAAAAAAATAAAGTAGAGCAAGAGCTAAGAAAACATTTTGTAGAAAAGACCTTTAAACAGAGAAAAGAAAAGGGAGAAAATACAGGTAAGTTTAAAACAACGGTAACTATAGACAAAGCTATTTCACCCAAAAGTATAGACTTACGTTTATTTGATGACCCGCAACCAATACAGAAAAGAATATAAACAACAAAAAAACAAATAATATGAAACCAATCGAACAAATCAAAAAAGAATTAACAATGACCAAAGAAGAAGTCGGAATAATAATTAAAAACAGGAGAATTGAACTTGGATTAACTCAAATTCAATTGGCTAAGAAGTTAGGTTTAGCCACTCACAATAATATTATTGCAGTGGAGAAAGGGAGAAGAGGACTTTCTTTCAATAGTTTGAGTAAAATTTGTGAGGCTTTAGATTTAGAATTATCTATAACAAATAAAAATAGAGTGAAAAATGATTAAGCCACACAGGGAAAGAATTGCAAAACGTATTATTCATTTAAGGTCTGCCAATAATTTAAGCCAAGAACAATTGGCAAATGCAACTGAATTAAGTATTAATACTATTAAAGGAATTGAAGAGGCAAAGTTTTCTGTTAAGACTGATATTTTAGAAAAAATTGCTTCCTGTTTGGGGGTTCGGGTTGATTTAGTTTAATTTTTCTATCATTAATTAGCAATTTATACACCTCTATAAATCTCTCGTTTTCAATATATTTACTCATAACTGCAAAATTATTTTCACTTTTTTTCAAGAAAAATACTTAATAATAAAAAAAATTGTTTATCTTTGCATCGTAATAACAAATCAATTTAACTATTAAACGAATTATCAAATATAAGGTTACAAAATTATGGAAAAAACTAATACAAACCAAGTAACAGAGGAAGAAGTTAAAAAAAAGAAACCTTGTGTCCCTGTTCCGTTTGGTGCAAACAAAGAAATAGCAAAACTATTTGGCTGTTCAGCTCAAGCCGTCTCATACGCTCTTCATTACTTATCCAACTCCGAACAAGCAGTACAAATAAGAGAATATGCAATAAATAAATGGGGCTCTAAGGCATTGGTACTGAAAAAAAGAAGTAGAACAAGAAAGAAATAAACCAAATAAAAAATAATCTTTATGGAAAATAAAATTAAAATTTTCGACAATCCAACTTTTGGAGCAGTTAGAATAGTAACAACAGAAAACAATGAACCTTTATTTTGCTTAACTGATGTTTGCCAAGCATTAGATTTGCGTCAAGGAGATGTAAGACAAAGGTTAGACGATGGGGTGGTTTCAATCCAACCCATATATGACAGTCTTGGAAGACAACAGAATGCAAATTTCGTAAATGAGGACGGACTTTATGATGTAATATTAGACAGTCGCAAACCTGAAGCAAAGCAATTCAGAAAATGGGTAACAAGTGAAGTTTTACCTCAGATTAGAAAAACTGGTGGATACATAAAAACAGAGGAAGATGATACTCCTGATGTAATTATGGCAAAAGCTCTAATTCTTGCTCAAAAAACAATTGAAAGTCAAACCCAACAAAACCAAATCCTCAAACATACCAATCAAATCTTACAAGAAGAAAAGAAGATACTTGCTCCTAAGGCAGAATACACTGACCAAGTTCTTAATAGCACAGACACATATACTTTTAGTGAAGTTGCTAAGAGCTTAGGACTATCGTCTGCAATCTCCTTATATAACAAATGTAGAACATTAGGCATAATCTTCAAACAGGGAGATAAATATCTTCCTTACTCCAAATATTCCACACAAGGATATTTTGCAACAAGAACTTATCCATTTTTTAGAAAAGACGGCACACAAGGAACAAGCACAACACTTGTTGTTACGGAATTAGGAAGAGCTTTTTTAAGAAAGAAATTACAAAAACAAATAGCATAAATTAAATATGAAAGACTTTATTAAAGAAAACAAAAGCAGATTAGTTGAAATGTATGCAACTAATGAAAATGAGTTTGCAAATGATGTTGATGAATTAATAAAAATTTTAATTGAAGGAAGAGCAATTGACAAGAGTGCTATTTGTGAGATAGGACTTCAAAATATTAATTCTCTAATCAATGAAGATAGGATTAAAAAAAGGATATTCAATGCGACAAATCCTTACGGAGAAAAGCAATAACCAATAAAAACAACAAAAATGACAAAAGTAGAATTACTAAAAGCAAAAATCCAAAACTTCAAAGGCATCAAAGATGAAACCTTTGATTTTGGTACAAAAACAGAAATTAGAGGTGGCAATGCACAGAAAAAATCCTCCATCTATGAAAGTTATTTATGGTGCTTATTCGGAAAGAATGCACGAGGCGAGCAAGTCAATATTCAGCCAAGAGATAATCAAGGCGAGATTATCCATAAGCTCGTTACAATGGTAGAATTAACCCTAAGTGTTAATGATACCGAAGTAATAATCAAAAGAGAACTAAGCGAAGATTGGCAAGTTCCAAGAGGAACAAGTGAAGAAATACTTAAAGGCACAAGCACAAAGTATTTCTATAATAACGTTCCTGTATTAAAAAAGGAATACGACCAAAAGCTTAATGATATTTGCGACATTAATATCTGGGCAATGTGTAGCGATATTAATTCATTTTTCAGGTTGAAAATTGATGAAAGAAGAAAGGTAATTGTTGGACTTGCTGGTAATATTTCAGATGTTGAACTTTCTAATGATTTTCCTTTGGTTAAGAAAGCTTTAGAACAAGGAAAAAATATTGACGAATACAAAAGAGAAATTCAAGCATCAAAGAAAAAGTCTAAACAAGAGCTTGATGAAATACCAAGCAGAATTGACGCTCAAGATAAATTGATAGTTGAATATGACTTTGACAAGCTTGAAGAAGAAAAGCAAGCTAAAGAAAAAGCAATTGAAGTTATTGACAATATTCTTCAAAGTAATGTTGATACAGAGTTCATTGATAAAAGAAAAGACTTGTTTGCAAAGCAACGTACAATAATTGACAAAGTCAACTTAAGAGCTAATGAAATCAAATGTGAGATTGATAGAGAGAAAGCAAATATTGAAAGTAATATTAATCTTTTAAAGAACTTAATTGAAAGCAATACCGTTCAGCTTAACAACTCTACAAAAGAGTTAGAAAACATTGATAAGGATATTCAAAAAACCATTCAAGAGATTACAGATAAAAGTAATCAATGGAAAAAAGAAAACGAGAAAGAGTACACAGGCTCGCTAATCTGTTCCGAGTGTGGACAAAATTATCCTCAAGACAAATTAGAAAATCTATTAGAAAATTTCAATCAAGCAAAACTTAATAGGTTAAGAACTATTGAGGATGAGGGCACAATAGTTAAAGAAAAAGAAAATAATTTGATTGCACAGAAAAACAAGATAACTCTTTTAATCGAGGATAAGAGGAATTCTATCACTGACCAACAAGAGCAGCTTAAAAAAGCAAATGAGCAATTAAATGAAGTTCCTGAACTTGGCTACGCACTTAAGGAAGATAAAGAGTACAACACTCTATTAGCAGCAGAGAAATCAATAGTTGAACAGCTTGAAGAAGTTTCAACAGAAGATAATTCTACAAATGATGAATACAAGACAAGAAAGCAAGAGCTAAAGCAAGAATTAGAGGAAGTAATTAAAAAGCTATCCCAAAGAGATACTAATTCAAGAATTGCAAAATTAAAAGATGAGCTTAATTTAAGAAGCAAAGAATTGGCTCAAACAATATCAGACCTTGAGAAAGCAGAATTTGAAATTACAGACTTCCAAAAGTACAGAATTAACAAAATTGAAGAATCTGTTTCCTCATACTTCCAAATGGTTACTTGGAAGATGTATGAAGCAAACAAAACCAACGACGGAGAAAAGCCAATTTGTGAAGCATTGGTAAATGGAGTTCCTTATTCAGAAACCAACGAGGGGATGACAATGGCAATCGGAACAGACGTAATTAATGGGCTAAGCAAAGCCTTTGACCTTTCTCTGCCTTTGTTTATTGACAGATTTGAAAGTTTAGAAATCCTTCCAAAAATTAATTCTCAACTTATCACTATGGAAGTTGCCAAAGGCGAAAAACTACAAGTAAATATAATTTAATAAACCAACAAAAAACAAGAATATTATGAGTGATTTAACGCAGTTCAATCGAACTATTACAAATCCTAAGACACAGGAATATCTGCAAAATGTCTTATCCGAAAAGAAAAATAGTTTTGTGAATAATATCACAGCTTTAGTGTCAAACAATCAAAAGTTACAAGAGTGTGAGCCATTAAGTCTGATGTATGCAGGAATTAAAGCAACAGCTCTTGACTTGCCTTTAGATGCAAACTTAGGTTTTGCTTACGTGATACCATTTAGAAATAATAGAGAAAATAAAATTGAAGCACAGTTTCAAATGGGTTACAAAGGGTTCATTCAGCTTGCAATAAGAAGTGGACAATTCAAGACAATCAATGTAACTGAAGTGAAAGAGGGCGAGTTGATAGAATGGGATATGCTTAGTGGCGAGGTTAAGTTTAAAGCACTTCCTAATCGTGAGGAATTAAAGACCATTGGTTATGCAGCCTACTTTAGACTAACTAATGGTTTTGAAAAAACTCTTTATTCTACTAATGATGCTATTGAAAAACACGCAAAGAAATACAGTCAAACGTATTCCAGCAGTAATCAATATGTTCAAAAGTCGAGCAAGTGGAATACAGACTTTGAATCAATGGCTAAAAAGACAGTTCTTAAGCTCTTATTATCTCGATTTGCTCCACTATCTGTTGAAATGCAGTCAGCAATTATCAACGACCAATCAATCATCACAGAGAAAGGGAACAAGTACGTTGATAACGATACAGATATTGTTGTTGCTGAAGAGATAGAAAACAACGGCAATAAAGAAGTTATAACAGCTTTTGAGGAACAGGAAATACAAACTACAACAGAGGAAGAAAAAGACGCTCCAAGTCAAGAAAAAACACCAATCAAGGCAGTTAAGTTAGAAACCCCTCCAATCTTTTCATAATGAAATTATCTATCTTAGGAAGTAGTTCATCGTCTAATTGTTATGTGCTACATAACGATAAAGAGGCTTTAATAATTGAGGCAGGCGTTACGATTCAAAACGTAAAGCAAGCATTAGACTTTAATATTAGCAAGGTTGTAGGTTGTTTCGTAACTCACGAACACGGCGACCACTCAAAGTATGTTGAGCAATATCTTAAAGCCTCAATCGACGTGATGTCTTCCAAAGGTACTATTGATAATATTGTTATCAAAGGAAATAGAAAGCCTTTGGCAATTGAGAAATATAAAATACTCCAATATGGAAGTTTTAAAGTGTTTGCTTTTGATACGCAACACGATTGTCAAGAACCGATAGGCTTTCTTATTAATCATTCTGAAATAGGGACTTTGCTTTTTGCAACGGATACCTATTATTTAAGAAACACCTTTCCAAATCTAAACAATATTATGATTGAATGTAATTATTCAATTTCTTTATTGAACGAAAATGTATCTAATGGCAAAATACATAATGTTCAGAGAGGGAGAGTAAGGCAATCGCATATGAGTTTAGAAACTCTTAAAGAAACTCTTAAAGCAAATGACTTAACGAATGTAAATAATATAATCTTACTCCATATTTCAAAAGATAATGGAGATGAAAAGCTATTTAAAAAAGAGATTGAATTACTTACAGGCAAGAGGGTAACTATTGCAAAAAGAGGTATTGAATTAACTATTGATAAAACTCCTTTTTAGACCATATGCACAACGAAGAATTAGATAAATTAAAACTTATTGCTCAAAAAATACAGGATTTTTTGGAAGAGGACTATGACGAAAGCCCAAATGCTCTTGTTGATAGATTAGGGACTATTAATACATACTTAGCTATTAGTGGGAAATCTTTGGCAGATGCAAAACTAATCCAAGATAAAGAGATTAGTGCGATGTATTCAGCATATAATAATCTCATTCTTAAAATGTCTGCAACAATAGCAACTAAGTTTATTAATTCTCAAACCTATGAAATTAATTATTTAGTCAATTGGCTTGATAGGATTAATAGGGCATTAGTTCATACAGGAGATAACACAAGGACGCAGATTTCTTTTGCAAAAGAGGAATTAAGATTAACAAAACAAGGGTACTAATTATGGCAAAAAAAATAAATATAACAAGGAATTTCAACCACGATAGTAATGCTCGTAATGATGAGAAAATTCTCGCTATGCGGATGAGACTTGGGGTTGAGGGATATGGTATTTATTTTATGATTTTAGAGCGACTTATGGAAAATTCTGACTATATGAGCGTCAAAGATTATAATATTTTAGCTTTTGACTTTCGTACAAGTGCAGACAAAGTAAAAGCCGTTATAGAGGAATTTGGGCTATTTATCTTTACTGAAAATGGTAAGCATTTCTATTCCGAAAGCCTTTTAAAAAGAATGGCAATTAAAGATGTAAAATCTAAAAAACGCTCCGAAGCTGGAAAACTTGGCAATCAAGCAAGGTGGAATAAAAACGAAAACACCACCGAAATAACTCAAAAAAACACCCTTGAAAATCAAAGCGTTATCGCAAAAGTATCGCAATGCGATGAAAAAGTATCGCAATGCGATGAAAAAGTATCGCAATGCGATTGCAATGCTATCGCAAACGTATCGCAACAAAAAGAAATAAACAAAGAAAAAGAAAAACCCACTGCGTGTGTTTTTCCGCACACACACACGCATACGCATACACGCACGCATGAGGAAGAAAATTTTTCAAAAAAAAATGAAATTGAAATTTTAGAAATTCCAGAAAATGAAATTGAAATCTTAGAAACTGAAAAAATACCCTTTCAAAAAAGTTGCGAAAAAAAAGTTTTCCCAAAAAGCGATGAGTTTTCCAAAAACTTACTCAATTGGCAAGAAAACTACAAAAACACAAAACGTTTTGAGGGAATTTGCATAACACACGGCAAAACAAAACAAGACTTAGAGCAATTACTTAACGACTTCATCCAAGAACAAGAGCAAAGCCGAGAGCACGCAGACAAAATAAGCATAGTGTTTTTAGAACAAAGTTTAGAAAAGCATTTTTTCCATTGGGTTAAGAAAAAAAAGAAACTCAAATCTACGATGACAAAAAAAGAAGAAGATAGCGATTTTTACAAACAATTTAATGCAGGAATACCATTAAGTAAGATTTTAGAATAATGAAAGAAACAGGATTGATTACAAAAAGCCAAGTAGAGCAAATGACAGCTGCGGAGCGTAATCATTTTTTGAAATACGACCCACAATGTTACAACTACACAAGAGAAGAGGATTTTTTAATGGATAAATGTAATGAAATTATTACAAAAGCCTATACATACAAAGGCTTAAACATAGACAAAGAGAAAATTAAAACAACGGCAATGCTTTTTTATGAGGACTTAAAAAAGAAATTCCAATACGTGAGCATTTGGCTTATTGCAGATACTTTACACAATGAGGGTTATGGAGAGAATTACAACGTTTCGGTAAAAGAACTTACAAACATCTTGAAAGACCATTTGTTTGAAATAAACAGAAAAAATAAAGAAAGGCAAATAGAACTTAAAAAATTAAGAAACACTCCTCAAATTGAAGATAAAAGGACGGATGAAGAAAAAATGATTTCATATATCCAAAATAAATATGAGGATTTTTTAGAGCACGATTATTTGTTTGATTATAGAAATGAAATATTTCAATTCTTACTTGAAAATGAGATATACGAATGGACTGACAAAGAAATAAAACAAGTAGAATTAATTGCAAGAAACAAAACAAGAAAAATAGCTGAAAGTAAATTAGCTGATGCTAAAAAACATCTTGATATGGGCGATATAAAAACAATATCAGGTATTCTCAAAACAGATATTCGCAAATACGAAACATTTGGTTTTATAAATAAAATCGAGCTTGTAAAAATTTACTTCCAAAAAATGAAAGAACAAAAAATAGAAAAATTAGAATTAAAAATATTAAAAGAGGTATGATTTATATTGGAATTGACACAGGAACAAATACAGGCTTTGCAGTGTGGGATAGTGAAGCAAAAGCATTTGTGGAAATCAAATGTTATTCAATCACGCAAGCCCTCCAAAGAGTTAAAGAGTTAGTAGTCTATTATGGTATTCTTAACGTGAAAATTTATGTTGAAGATGCAAGGCAAAGAAAATGGTATGGTAATAATTCAAATGCTAAACTTCAAGGAGCAGGTAGCGTGAAAAGAGATTGTAAGATTTGGGAAGACTTTTTGAAAGAAGAAAACATAGATTATAGAATGCTTAACCCGAAAAACTTAAGGACTAAGGTAAATGCTCAATCTTTTAAGAATTTAACAGGGTATTTAGGCATAACAAATGAGCATTCACGAGATGCCGCAATGATGGTTTTTAATAGATAATATTGTTTAACAACTAAATGATAATTTATATGATAACAGAAGAAACAAAAGAACAGATAAAAGAAATGTACTATAACGGGAGAACTAAGACTGATATTTCATATACTTTAAAGGTTTCAATTTCTACAATTGGTAATATCCTTCAACACAACAATAAGATAACTGAAGAAATAAAAGAGCTCTATAAACAAGGCTTAATCAAAGCAGAGATAGCAAGAAAATTAGAAGTTTCTTGGTTTATTGTTCATAGGATAATTGAGAATAAACAATACTCATATAGGTATATACCAAAGAGAACAAGCGAAGAAATCCGAAGAGAAAGAGAAGAGAGAAATCAAAGACTTAAAGATTTGATTAAAGATGAAGAGGTTGTTTATCCTACTGAACTTGATAAATGCTTAGCAGAGATTAATAAAAGTAATAATGATATTAACTATAAACAACAATTGTAAAACTATGACAAAAAACATAAAAGATTTGCCAAATTACAACGAGCTCAACTCAATGACACTGCTTTTATTTTTATTGAACGATGTTCAAGAAACAGCACTAATGAATTTATTACAAGAATTTAAGAAAAACAATTTTAAATTCAAAACAGAATATGAACATAAAGTAAGAAAAGCATTAGATGAGATAAGAAAACTAAAAAAGCCTATCAACAAAATGAATATGGATAGCCAATACCATTTCGGTGATGTCGCTGATATGGTATATCAATTATTCTTTAATATCTATGTTGCGACAGGAGGTTATCCTGAAAAATTACAAGAAGTTAATCAATTTGTATTAGAATACGCAAAACAAAATGAAGTAAACTAATATGGAAGAAGAAAAATTAGAAAACATAAAATTATACAACGCCGATTGTATGGAGGTAATGAAAGATATGGATAATGAAAGTGTTGATTTAATAGTAA
>ENA-UOOM01001890-UOOM01001890.1-fermentation-metagenome-genome-assembly--contig:-NODE-1890-length-18796-cov-7.904594_pt1 | contig 18796 bp, 14 predicted proteins | sample MGYA00245781_ERZ724031 | MGnify/ENA primary metagenome ERZ724031 (study PRJEB28704, sample SAMN03018317) | fermentation metagenome | biome: anthropogenic terrestrial biome; feature: soil; material... | reverse complement strand
GTACGTTGTTGCTGCGCAGTTTAGTCCAGTGAGCATAAGGGAAATCCATGTATGTTAGGGTTTCGTTGATTCCATCTTCGATTTTTTTAGCTGCTTCCTTGAGTTTTATTTCCCGGAGTTTTGCGGCTACTGCGGCGGCCTCTTCTTTTGCCGCTGTTTTATTCTCCTAGGCATGGATGGCTTCAAGCATCGCCATACTCACTAAAAATGCTCCCTCCATATTGACATTTAAGCACCATCCGGGGAATTGCCTCAGCTGGTGCTTTTAGTGTATCATTGTTTTCGCTTGACCTTCACACAACCATGATATACTATTGAAAATTTTAAATGCCCATGAGGGAGTAGTTGGCGCAGATATGCGTGGCAAGTCAACATACTGATCGGTAACGGTCTGGCTTGTCTTAAAAAACGAGACTCATGTATAACTTCTACAGCTATACATGGTCTTTATTTTTGTAAAAGCCCAAGTATATGCTCGTATGAGTATACTTGGCTTTTTCTTTTGCAAATCACATTCTGTAAAGGAGGATGTACCATGAATCTATTTGAACTATTCCTCATTGCTATTGGACTTTCTATGGATGCTTTTGCCGTAGCCATTTGCTCCGGGCTGGCCATGCCTAAGGCAACTATAAAAAAAGCATTGATAATTGGTTTGTACTTTGGCCTTTTTCAAGGGGTTATGCCGCTTATCGGGTATTTGCTTGCCACACAGTTTGCCGATAAGATTATCACTTTTGATCACTGGATTGCGTTTGCTTTGCTCTGCTTTATCGGCGGCAAAATGATTGCGGAAAGCTTTAAAAAGAAGGCTGTACTGACAGGGAATGTCCTGCTGAAACATGTACGGACAGAGAATGTCCAGGCGGAGAGCGTCCCTATACAAAGAAAGCCTCCTTAAAACGTTCGAAAATGTTGCCCCTTGCTCTGGCCACAAGCATTGACGCGCTGGCGGTAGGTGTATCATTTGCTTTTCTTCATGTGGATATTGTCCCTGCGATTTTTTCCATTGGGATTATCACACTCACTTTGTCTATATTGGGTGTTAAAATCGGAAATATATTCGGTGCAAAATTCAAATCGGGGACCGAGCTTTCCGGCGGCATTATACTGTTTTTAATAGGTTTGAAGATATTGCTTGAGCATATAGGAATTGTTAGTCTGTAAATATAAAATCGGATATTAGACAATGTATCATGGGAGAAATGGTAAGAATATCGCCAAAAAGTTTATGTTTTTGTGAGGAGGATACCTGGCGTAAATCCATGACTAGGACGCCAATGGAATCAAGACGGAACGAGAATTTAGAATCAAGTTGCCCAAGTAGAGGCCATGATAAGACAGCCGGCAAAAGAGCAAAACATAAATTATTGAAAGATCCCGGCCCGCAGCTTCTGTTCTGCATCGCCGATGGATGTATAACCGTAAGCAAGACAGGTATAGTTGAGCACATCCTCATTCAGGTTTTTCCCCTGGGACAGCAATTCTTTAACATAGGCTTGGTATTGCTGCAGCGTTTCCATGGAATAAGTGGCGAGTTCGCCTTTCAGGTAGGTTTCAAACGATGTGCCGAAGATGGGCTCTTGGCTGGAATGGATAAGCCTGCCGTGGCCGCAGACGCAGGGATAACGCTGGGAAAGCGCCTCCAGCCATTTAACCTGTACGGCGGCGATTTCGTTGATGAGCTGATTTTTTTCGCCGGACAGAACCGGCAGCCGATCCTTAATGGCTTCATATTCCACCGGAGAAGTATGTTTCATCATATAGGCGTATTTCTCCGTCATCAGATTGCGTCCCTCCTGCAGTGCTTCTTCAAGGTCGCTAACATAACTCTGCAGCATGGTGCTGTTCCAAGCCCTGAGCTGACTGCCGCGCTGTTTCTCAAAGGTCTGCCAATCATCCTGGCAATTGGCGCGTCCGCCTGCATTTTCGACGGCGTCAAACATTTCCCATTCGATATCCAGAATCCTTTTGATGACCGGTTGCATATTACTCCCCCTATTCAGCCAATATATGCAGTTTGCGGATATCATCGTCTTCAATGCGCTGCATCATGGCGCAGCAGTGATTTTGCAGATAAACGTCATCCAAATCCGTAAGTTTTTGTCTTTTCAATTCTTCAATGACCAGCGTGCATATGGTTTCGATTATGTCCTCGCGCATCCGGTAAACATCTTCGCCGCCGTAATCTCTGCACAGTGCAGAGAACAGATCATAGGTTTCGGAAAGAACCGGCAGGCGGCGAATACCGCGGTGCGCCCATTTATAAAACGGGGCATATTTCCTGTTTAATAGGTAGAGCATGGAAAAAGCGGCTGTTGTAAATTCATGCAAGGCACACTGTGCCGCCACATATTCACGGCGTTTTATGCATCGGGCGTAATTATATTGTCCTGCCTGGGCCATTATGGCGGCACGGGACACAATTTTTTTAATGCGGATATCCTCCGGATAAAATGCCATCAGTTCACTGCGTATTTTACTGAACTCGCCCCATTCATCCACAAAAACCTCACCGTTGGTCACCACCGCCAGATAGCTCTCAGGTATGCGGCGCCATTCCATAAGCGTCCGGGGCGCCTGTCTCAGGCCGATATACCGATAGTAAAAGGAGGAAGTAGCCATAACACCGACACGGTCGACGGATAGTTCGCTTTTACTACGCTCAGGAAAACCGAGAAAACTGCCGGGCAGGCTTGCAAACCGCTCTAGCGCCTGTCTCAGCGCCTCTTGGGCCTGATCATACCGGCCCGTTTTTTCATAGGCGACGGCCAGATTGCTGTAAGTAGTGGCGACATTTTCCCCGAAAGCGCCCAATTGATTCAGAATTGCCAGGGCCTGCTCCAGACAATCGATGGCTTTCTCAAAGTCCGCTATGCTCTGATAGAGAAGGCCGGCGTTATTGAGAGCGCTTGCATACAGATAGTTGTCGGTACCGATGGTAGTACGGTATATCTCGAAAGCCTGGTTAAACAGGTTTATAGATTTATCATTTTCGCCCATTAAACGATAGGTTCCGGCCAGATTGTTGATATTGGTAGCGTACTCAACGCTTTCAGGGCCGATGAATTCCTCAATGATCCGTCCTGCCGCAGTGAAAGCCTCGACAGAGGCCGCATACCTGCTGGTACCGCGGTAGAAGGAGCCGAGTTCGCTTAAAACCGCAAGATAAATGGGGTTGAATCCGCCGCAGCAAGGACGATAATGCCTGCCGCTCTTGTGCAAAAATTGCTCTACGGCATCTATATTTCCGGCAGCATAATGACGGTTGAGTTCCTTATAGAATTGTTCAATCATATGATCCATTTATGACTGCTCCTTTGCGTGGTTTAGTGAAAGCCATTCTAAATATCCGTCCCAGTCCCTTATTGATTGGGATTGCGCCCGGATATCCGCTGCAGACTTTACTTGGCCTGTTTTGCCTTAATGAGCTCATTTAACCGCCCCCACACGGGCTGGAAGATCCCAGCGGGCATAAGTTTCAGACGCGGTGGCACCCTGGGTCTGAATTCCATCTGGGCCAATATATCATTTTCCAAATCAATGCCGGGGGCGATCTCTATTAAAGTCAACTCCCCTTGCTCCAGGGTGAACACCGCACGTTCGGTCACATACAAGGCCTGCTGTGCCCTCTTCTGAGCGTATTCGCCGCTAAAGCAAATGTGCTCCACCCGCTGCAGGAATTTACGGAATTTTCCCTCCTGTTCAACAAGCAGTTGTCCATTTTTAACCCTGACCTGCAGTCCCCCGCTGGTGAATGAACCGCAGAAAACCACTTTTTTGGAGTTTTGGCTAATATCCACAAATCCCCCGCAGCCGGTTAGTTTACGGTTAAATTTCGCCACATTCACATTCCCCTGCCGGTCGGCTTGGGCCAAACCCAGGAAGGCTATATCTATGCCTCCGCCGTCGTAAAAATCAAACTGGCTGGGTTCTTCGATAATGGCTTCAGCATTATAAGCATGGCCGAAATTGGGAATGCCGTCAGGTACGCCCCCAATTGCGCCGGCTTCTGTAGTCAATGACAAGCCTTCATTGGCATTCTCCTCAGTGGCGATATTAGCTACATCAGTGGGCATGCCAACCCCGAAGTTAATGACGCTGTGCGGTTCCAGTTCCATGGCGGCCCGCCGGGCGATGATTTTGCGTTCGTTCAATGAAAGCGGGGGCACCTCGCTCAGGGGGACTTTTATGCTGCCTGAAAAAGCCGGGTTGTAATACAGGCCTTCGGTCTGCCAGTGGTGTTCTGCTTTGGCGGCTATCACCACATAATCTACCAGTATGCCCGGCACCCTTACTTCTTTGGGGTGCAATGAGCCGGCTTGGGCTAAATATTCAGCCTGAGCGATCACAATCCCGCCGCTGTTTCTGGTGGCCTGGGCCAGATGCAGAGCGCCGTTTAGCTGTCCCTCTTTGGTTGCTGTCAGGTTCCCTTTCTCATCAGCTACTGTACCTCGAATCAAGGCCATATCAATGGGCAAGCTCTTGAAGAAAAGATATTCCTCGCCTTCGAATTCGATTAATTTGACTATGTCCTCTTGCGTAAGGGAGTTCAGTTTAGCGCCTTCCACTCTTGGATCAACAAAAGTCCCCAATCCCACTTTGGTTATCAGTCCCGGTCTTTTGGCGGCAATCTCGCGCCATAGTTGACATATCACACCCTGGGGCAAGTTGTAGCCTTCTATTTTATTTTCCGCTACCAGCTTGGACATGGTGGGATTTGAACCGATATGAGCACCTATCCATCTTTTTACCAAGCCGACATGGCCAAAGTGAGTGGGGCCTCTATTAATTGTCCAATCACCCATACCACCGTTCTGAAAGAAGGTTATATTCCGGGGATGGCCAGTCTCCAGGAAACGTTTCTCGATGGCCAAAGCCATTTCCTCATTCCACCCTGCCAGTCCCATTCCGCAAACTGCGACGGTGGCGCCGTCTGCAACCAGAAAGGCGAGTTCATCAGCAGTTTTTACCTTGGACACACCAAACAACTCCTTCCAGTGCCATAACATGAGAAAGGCTCATATACAAACGGACTGATCACGTCTGTCAAGCCATGCCGCCCATACCATGGGCGTTTAAGCAATTGCTCAGCAATGGTTTGGGTCATGAATACCGAAGTTCAAGATTGATCAGCGCACATAGTTCACGATGTTCTCTTTTCTTGGCGCGGGTTTAACCGCAGTGCGGGAAGAATTATAGCCCAGTGAAACCGCATGGAAAGGTTTATAGCCTTCCGGAATCCCTAAGGCCTTTTTGATCTCTTCCTTAACCAGGATCAATTCTGCCGAACCTATCCAGCACGAGCTTAATTCCAGCGATTCGGCGGCAATGATCATGTTTTCTGTGGCCGCCGCGCAGTCCATTTCAATTCCCTTGGCATTTTCCACCCCTGAGACTACAATGACCGTGGGCGCATGATAGAAGGTATGATAATTGGGATCGGCAGCCTTCTGCTGATATCTGGCCAGGGCTGAGTTGCTCATAATATCTATCATGCCTTTGACCATCTGCTCTATCATGTGCTGATTTTGCACCACAGTGAAATGCCATAATTGACGGCCTCCGCCATTGGGTGCATATTGGGCGGCATCCAGAATAATCCGCAGTTTCTCCTCTTCTATCTGTTCAGGTTTAAAGGTTCTGATACTTCTTCGGCCCATGATAAGGCTTATGGTTTCATTTACCACCAGGAATCCCTCCTTTTGTCCGCTTGGTTCAACACGCATTGAAAACAGCTAAGCAGTCCGTTTCGGGGAGGTTAATTTGTTGTTATTGATTCGCCGCAATAATCTCCCGCAACCCGCCCCATTTCTCCCGAAAGATCTCTACCGGCATGGTTTTCAGGTTAGAAGATACTCTGGGCCTGAATGCCATCTGCTGCATAACATCTTGTTCCACATCTACTCCGGGGGCTATCTCGACCAAGGTAAGCAAGCCATCCGCTATGGTAAAAACCGCCCGCTCGGTGACATATACCACGGCCTGCCGAACTTGGCCCGCGAATTGACCGCTAAAAGAAATATGCTCCACATTCTTGATGAATTTCTTATAACCACCCTCTTGAACAATTCGCAATTGTCCCTCCTCAGCCTTGACTCTCAGCCCCCCGGCGGTGAGAGATCCACAGAAAACCACCTTTTTGGAGTTTTGGCTGACATTGATAAAACCGCCGCAGCCCATGAGTTTGGCGCCAAATTGAGTGACATTTACGTTTCCGTGTCTGTCGGCCTGCCCCAAGCCGAGAAAAGCTATATCAATGCCACCGCCATCGTAAAAATCAAACTGGGAAGGCATCTCGATCATGGCTTCGGCATTATAGGATTGGCCGAAATGAGGCAGACCGGCGGGAACGCCCCCGATGCCGCCCGCCTCTGTAGTCAGAACTATGCTCTCGCTGGCGCCCTCTTCGGCAGCGATATTGGCCACATCGGTTGGCATGCCCACACCCAGATTTACGACGGCATCCGGCTTTAATTCCATGGCCGCCCGCCGGGCGATGATCTTGCGTTCATCCAGAGGCAAAGGAGGCAGCTCTTTTAAGGGAACCTTAACATTGCCCGAAAATGCCGGGTTATAATAAACCCCTTCGGTTTGGAAGTGATTATCGTTGGATGCCGCCACCACTACATAGTCGACCAGTATGCCGGGTACTTTTACCTCTTTGGGATGCAAGGAGTTGGCTTTTGCTATGTATTCCACCTGGGCGATCACCATGCCGCCGCTGTTTCTGGCCGCTTGCGCCAGGTGTAAGGCGCCGCTCAGCATCCCCTCTTTGGTCATGGTCACATTGCCGTTTTCATCGGCGACCGTACCGCGAATCAGGGCCACATCGATGGGAAAGCCCTGATAGAACAAGTATTCTTCGCCTTCCAGCTCAACTACCTTGACAATATCTTCTTTAGTACGCGTAAGCCGATTCAATTTTCCGCCTTCCAGTCGGGGATCGACATAGGTATGTAAGCCCACTCTGGTTACAATACCGGGCCTTTGCGCAGCCACCTCCCGCCAGAGTTGAGTCAACACCCCCTGCGGCAGGTTGTAAGCCTCTATTTTATTCTCCTCTACCAGCTTGACCAGATTGGGACTGGCACCGATATGCGCCCCGATCCATCTTTTTACCAATCCGGCATGGCCGAAATGAGTCGTGCCCCTCTTGGTGGTCCAATCCCCCAGCGAACAGGCCTGTAATAGGGTAATACCTTGAGGGTGACCGCTTTCCAGGAAACGCTGCTCAATGGCTAGGGCCATTTCCTCGTTCCATCCTGCCAGCCCCATTCCCGAGGCTGCAACAGTCGCACCGTCTTTAATCAACAAAGCGATTTCAGCAGGCGTCTTTACTTTAGACATTAGGCTCACCACCTTCAGCATGGCCCGGTTGAATGATGCTCCCCAGGCATGACAGCCGATAATTCGTCAGATTAAACCACTTGATAAGTCAATCGGGACTTGTCGGGGGACTATAGGTTGACCAGGTATTTATTAATAATGTTGAATGCTTTTCGCGGCTCGCTTTGTGCCAGCAGCCCCACGGCAAACAGTATGTATTTCCCATCCAGCATCATCAGGGGATTTTTAGGCTTGAGCAAGGCCGGGCTCTCCTTATGAAACAGTGCGCCCTGCAGCACCCGTCGCGGGTCGGACGAAAAAGCAACCGGTCCTCCAGCTCCGATCACTAACTTGACTTGAGTGAGATCCTTGCCCCTTTGCACCATATAATCGCCATTATGCGTAACTATGACATCTATTCTCCCCGCATGTCTTTCCACCGCAGTCTTAACCGCCAACCGAGAAAGGGTTACATGACATTCAGCCTCCTCCTCACAGCTGGGAAGTCTGCCCATCTGACGAAATTCAGTTACTTTTTCATCAAAAAAGGGATCATCCAGGGCACCGGCGCATTCCCGCTTAGCGATATCAGCCAATGTGTCGAGATTGTGAAACAAGCCCAAATCACCTTCTACAGTACGCTTGGCGTAAGGCTGAGGAAGCCCCAACATGCTCACCCCAGGCTGAGTGGGGCTGCCCTGGGCTACTGAATAAACATCTGTAGTCGCGCCCCCCACGTCAACCAGGAGCAATTCCCCCCGGCCCGGGCAGCCCGGAACGCCGTCGGCTATTAATTTTGCGGCTTCCATGACCGCTGAAGGAGTGGGCATGATTACATCTTTGACCATGGTTTTTACCCGTGCGATTCCTTTGGCTTCAGTTATTCTATTTATAAACAGTTCCCTGATTTTCTGATTGGTCGAGTCCACATCGATAACACCGATTTCCGACATCACATTTTTGGTAAAAATAATGTTCATATCGGTTTTGCCCAAGATACCGGCAATGTCATCGTAGGCCGACTTATTTCCGGCTACGATGATGTTCTTCACTCCCCGCTTCAAGTTGGCGAGCATGCGAGCATTGTAAATTATTACTTTCTTGTTTCCCCCATCAGTACCTCCGGTAAGCAAAACTATATCAGGAGAAATGGCTTCAATCTCTGCGACCTCCGAATTGGATAATTCATAGGAATAGGTCCCCACGATCTTGGCGCCCGCTCCCAGGGCAGCCATGCGGGCGGCTTCAGTAGTAAAATCAGGCACCAGGCCGCAGCAGACAACCCGCAATCCCCCTGCCGCGCTGCTTGATGCCAGGGCTTCTTTTATCTCCGCTTCACCGAATTCAACCTGTTCAGCGAGCAGGGCCAAAGCCTTTTCCAGGCCGACGGTGACATCCGTGTCTACGGTTGAAGGCGACTGTACCCGCGCTATGAGCTCCTCTTTATCCAGGTCGAAAGCGACCGCTTTGGTAAATGTACTGCCAAAATCTATAAAGATCCTAATGTTATTCATCATTTCGCACTCCACTTTGGGTATTTCAGTTTGATGCCGGGCTGCTCCGGAGTGTATATGCCTTTTACGCATATACACTTCCGGAACCTGCTCTGCATACGGTGGTTCAATCATTACAATCTGAGGTGCTTTCCTTAGTCGGCAACCATGCCTTTGGTTTCCTTGCCCAACCAGGCTATCAACAACACGCTCAATACATTACAGGCCACGATAAGGTAGAAGACTCCGTCATATCCACCGGCACCGACAATATACCCGACGATGATGGCGCCCAGGATACCGCCGAGGCGGCCGCATACCTGAAACCATCCCATTCCGGTGCCGCGGATGCGCGTAGGCAGCAACTCCGGCCAATAGGTAGAGCAGCACATGTTATAACCGTACTGGCAAAACTGATAGATGAACCCGGCGATGATGATCGCAGTGAAGGTGTTCATACTGCCATAGACATATGCGGTTCCTGCCGCCAAAATGGACATAGCACAGCAAGCGAACTTCCTTCCGAATTTGTTTAACAACCACACCATCCCAAAGTAAGCCGGTATGCCGCCCAGGGCGAAGATGGCTATCATTCTGGTGGACTTGACCACTGAGTATCCTTTGGATACCAGCAAGGCGGTCAGCCAGGTGGCCAGGGCGAAATAACCCAGCATCTGCAGAAAAGGCCAGAATGTGCCCAAGAAGGAGTGCTTGATCTGCCCGCTCTTCCACAGGTCGGTCCATTTGGGTTTGTCCATTTCTTTCATCTTTTTTTCCCTGGCCGCCTCGGCTTCATAAAGGCCCTGAATCTCTTCAGCGTTAAACTGATAGATGGGCTTTCCGCTTGATTCGGCCACCCGCGCTTCAACAGCTTCTACAATTTCATCCGCTTCTTTGTAACGGCCTTTGGTTTCCAGCCAACGGGCCGATTCTGGCAGAGCATAATATACCACGATCACCCATAAGGCCAACAAGGAAATGACTACGAACATTACCCGCCAGCTTGAAACCGATAGAATAGCCGTCGCCACTGTGGCCCCAAAGACTACCGCCACAGGGGACGCCAACAGGGAGAGGACCACATACTTGGCCCGGCTTGCCGCAGGAGACATCTCGGCCAGCAGTGCCAAACTAGTCGGGATCTGAGCACCAGCACCAATGCCGAATATTATACGTCCTGCGAACAGTGTCTCAACATTGGGAGCGAAGGCGAAGATCAGACCGCCCAAGCCCCAGGTTACCATGCATATCATAAAGAGTTTTTTACGGCCCCATTTATCTGCCAATAGAGAACAGAAGGCCGCACCGATCATCATTCCAATGTTGCTGGCCGACCCCATATAACCCATGAGCTGCGCGGAAAGCCCAAATTGCTTTTGGACGATAGGTAGAATAAATCCGAAACTATTGATTTCCACCGCTTCGGCAAACATGGCTATAGACACAATTACTGCTTGCCACATCAGAAATTTGCAGTCGTGGAAACGTTCAATCCTAGCTCCTACGGGCACACGAAGTGTTTCACTAATAACACTCATTGATAAGCCTCCTTTGATTTATGTTCCGTCGCCTTTAACCAGGTTCAGGTGAATTCTTGATTATGAATCCACGACTACGAGTCCGACCAGTGCGGTAACGTCCTTAACCATATCAAGCTCTTGGATCAATTTGACCAATTGAGCGGCATTGGCATCAGGGATAGGTTTGACAGAATGCTTGATACAATCGCGGAACTTGATTTCACAATCGGCGAAAGTCAACGGGTTGGTTGGAGTTCCCAGAGGCAGATCAACCTGTTCCGTATAAACACTGCCATCCTTCATAGTGATGCTTACCCGGCCTGGCTCAAGTTCGGCTCCCTCGAAGCTGGGATCGACTTCCACCGGCCCGATCTTGCCGGCCATTTCCAGAAGGTCGCGGCTCTGTATGGCGGCAGGGGTAAATTCATCCAGCCCGGCGCGGCCTCTGGCTATCACTGCAGCTACACCCCAGGGGGCGCTGAATTGACTGTCAACGAAATTGCGCGGCCTGGTTTTAATTTCAATCGGCGCGCAGAGCAGATTTAAGGTGCCCGGTCCGCACCACAGCTTGATTTTATCAACATTTTCAGCGGCGACCCGATGTTCCTTTACTATTTTCAAAGTTGCATCAACGAAGGGATGAATTCCTCTGCAGCATGGATAAGGCTTAATGGTGACATCTTTGCCTTCAAACCTGGTGCCGAGTTCTCCCACCAGTGCCTCCCGGGAATACTTATTGTCATGGTATACTTTGTAGAAACCGGCATCGCCTTCCAGTACGTTCCTGGCCCCGGTGATGCCCTTCTGGGCCATTAAAGCCGAAGTTATCCCGGCCTTTACCGCGAAGCCCGGCCCCAATCTTTTGGTAAGAGCTCCGTCCTTGACGCATTGGGCGTTTCCGGCCGATTGATGATAGGCAATGCCGATGGCATTGACGATTTCTTCTTCGCTTAAGCCCAAGAGCCTCCCCGCCACAGCAGCCGCGGTGATATATCCATAAAGACTGGTCTGATGCCATCCGTAGGGAATAATACTCTCCCCGGGTCTGGTGGCAAGCCCCAACCGGCATATGAAATCAGTTCCCAGGGCTACAGCGGTGATGAACTCTTTGCCGCTGATTCCGCCCAGATACTCGGCCAGGGTAAGGGCGGTGGGAATGGCGACTACGCCGGGGTGCATGATCGCAGTCTCATGCACATCGTCAAAATCCAGGGTGTGCGCGATGGTGGCATTAATTTGAGCCGCATTGGGAACCGGAAGCTTATGGCCATAAACCAGTATATGGCTTTGAGGAGCCCCGCCCCAATCAACTGCCAGCTCCACCAGTTCTTTAACCCCGGCCTGACTGGTTCCGCCCAGCGCAACTGCAAAGTAATCCAAAACCTGCAGTTTGGTTATTTCAACAACATTTGCCGATAGATCTTCAAATTGAATATTTTTGAAGTTTTGGGCAAATAAATAAGTTGCGTCCATTTGATTAACACATCCCTTTTGCTTATTTGACTTCAGTCAACAATCACATCTTGCCTTTGGCTTTTAGATCCGTTTTCAGGTCTTCCAGCGCAGACTCGATATCAGCTTCCGGGGGATATACTCTGTCGAAGCCCAATTTCTTGAACTTCTCTTCGTCCTCTTTCCAGTCGTGTTTCATGACTCCCAAAATGCCCCCGATGTAGAATAGCACATCGTTTAAACCGGCCTCGGTCACTTTTTCCTTGAAGCCCTGCAAATCCATTTCCGCCATGCCGTAGATGGAGCTCATAAAGACGGCGTCAGCATCGGTTTCCTGAGCAACTTTTATGAACTCTTCGGCTGGTGTTTGTGCGCCTAATGCCACTACATTGAATCCCTTTTCACGCAAAAACCGTGATATGATCTTGGTTCCTATAACATGGGAGTCTACTCCCACTGTTCCCGTGATGATGGTTATTTTCTCTTTCATAGGTGTAACGCTCCTTTTATCCAAAATAATCGCTGCCTATTTGGACGGCTTGCCGATAAGTTGTCCTTTGCTAATCGCCCAGAAGTCTTCCAAAGAGACATAATAGTTCATTTCCCGTCTTTCAGCCGCGGCGCGCTGGGCAACCTTGGCCCGATGGAAATCCTTTATATCCTCACTGAAGGGCAGATTACCAAACTCGAGGTAACGGCAGGCTCCGTTCAGATCCCTGATACCGACCACCTCATCTTTGGCATGCATGTTGATTGGGAAAGGAGAATCTATCACACCGGTTTCCATGGCTTTTACCGCCCCGGCACATATGTCGCCATCGCCCATTTCCAATACTTTGTCCAGAATCTGCGATACTTCGTTGAAAGTCAAATTCTCTTCCTGCTGGATAACATCATTGTCAATGGGGAAATTCTGCTGTCTTACTACATTGAAGATCCAATTGGTTGCCTTGTAGGTCTGTTCATGAGCCTCCAGGCTAGGTACCCCCAGCGCTTCATCTATAGTCTTTACAAAGGCGATAGGACATTTGCCGAGGGCAGCCACCATAGCGGTATAACAGCTGTAGCCGAAAGCGCTGCCTACATCCTGCGGATAAGGGAATAGAGGAACCTGGCTGCCTACAATACCGGGAATAATGATGTCGTTATAGCCTAATTTTTCAAGATATTTCTTGAATAGCCTTGGCGCAGCCCGGAGGTCTCCCAGATCCTGAGCCAGACACCCTTGCAGGTTTACCTGGGGCATGACGCATTTGGCGCCCTGAGTGATGACATTCAAGGCACATATGATCTGCGTGGCTATATTGATGCTTCCGGGGTATACACTGTTGGGCAAAAACCCATGGCAGTCGGCGTTGATAATGACTCCGCGTTCGGCATAGTAACCCATCAACCGGCCCATATATTGAGCGGTGGTAAGCAGCTCTGCAACGGTGGCCTTCTTATCGTAGCCGCTGAACCAGGCAAAGAAACTGCATGGCATACCGTTCATTCCGGAGGCAAAAGCCATCTCTGCCACCTGGCTGTTGGCTATGGCGGAGCACCTGGGGTCTAAACAGCCGTCTACCGACTCAACCAGTTTGCGGTTGTTTTTTAAGCCATGGTTGACTATGGGGTATCCGTTCAATTTCGGTTTACCGGTTTTTATGCTCTCTTCCAGGCCCTGTTGGGCCTTTTCAAACATCCCGTTTCTGGTGTAACTGTCTGTGGTGAGAGGTGTACAGGTAACGCCCAGAGCATTGATGCTGCGGACCAACTCGATTTCATCCTCCAATATGGGGGTGCCTGCCCGGGGGAAATTAACCGTTCTATGTTCGGCGCCCATCCTTTGGAGTTCTTTGTAAAAAACCTTGCTGTCCGGCAGGCTTTTTTGATAGGCTACTGCTTCTTCAAGATCGATTTCCTTTAGTGTTGGCCATGCGGCAATTACCTCTTTGCGCATCTCCATAAACTTATCTTCATCGATTTTCTGTTGACTGACTTTAATCATTGTCCTGCTCCCTTCGGAATAGTTTTCGGCAACGTTATTCGTAATGCCGCTATTTTCGAATCTCACAGTCAAAACCGTAAGATTCAAATATATTTTGGGCTCTGTTTAAGCTTTCATCGGAGGGGCGTTCCGTATCTCCCATTTCATAGTCCCGGTCCAAGGTCTTGTACTTGCCCATGCCGTAACGATGATAGGGCAGCAGGTGGATCTGCGCCGTTCTCGCTATTTCGGACATTTTTCCGGCTATGGCTGCCACATCATCGTCCGAGTCATTAATCCCAGGAATAAACGGAATACGAATAACCACCGGGGTTCCACTGTTAACAACCAATTCGAGATTATGCAAAATCAATGCATTGGACTGTCCGGTATACTTGGCATGAACTGCGGGATCAAGGTGTTTTACGTCGTAATACACCAAATCGGTATGCTGGAGTATTTTCTCCAAGCCAAGCGTGTTCCCATATCCGGATGTATCCAGGCAGGTGCCGATGCCCGCTTCATGACACATTGCAAACAAGGCTTCAACAAATTCGGGCTGCATCAAGGCTTCTCCTCCTGAAACAGTCACCCCTCCGCCTGAATTCCGATAATAATGAATGTCTTTCTTGATGACGCGAAAAACCTCATCTACGCTCATTGCCTCACCCTGGAACTGCAATGCGGTCGAGGGACACACTTCAACACATGCGCCACAATCAGTGCATAGCTCCCGATCGATATAAATCCCACTTTCATCAACCGATATAGCCTTTAGTTCACATACTTCCATACAGCTCAGGCATTTTTCACAGAAGGTATCCCTATGTGTTACCTCCGGCCAGGGATGCTGCGACTCCGGATTAGAACACCAGGTGCATCTCAAGGGACAGCCCTTCAAGAAAACCGTGCACCGGGTGCCTGGTCCATCATCAAGGGTATATCGTTGAATGTTAAAAACAATGCCTTTTGGTTCAGTCATAGCTGCGTTCTCACCTCTGCTTTCTTTTCCAGCCGGACGTAACCTAGTCCTCGACAGGTAATTCGTGGTTGGGGAGGAGTTGTCGATATGACAACTCCTCCCCCCAATCAGGCCTTACATGGCATGCATGGTACGTTCTACAATTTCATCCTGCAAATCACGGGGCAGGTCGACAAAATAGGCACTGTAGCCACCGACACGGACCAACAGGTTCTTGTACTTCATTGGGTCTTTCTGAGCTTCCTTCAGTTCTTCCGCAGAATGGATATTGAACTGAATGTGCCATCCGCCTCTCTGGAAATAGATCTTAATCAGATTGGCCAGATTCTTTATTTTTTCAGGGGTATCCAGCAACTGTTTGGAGAATTTCATGTTGTGGGTGAAACCACAGGAAGCACTGGCCAGGCTGAAATCTCTGGTGGCAGAGTTGATCAGAGCCGTGGGTCCGTTGACGTCCATACCCGGCATTGCTGAGGTGGCGGCATCATTTACCGGAGTCCACTGATATCTGCCATTGGGTAGAGCTCCAACCGATTTGCCCTGAGTGGTGTGTCCGCTGGCAGCTCCCTTGAACAGCATGGGTTTTTCTCCAGTGAAGGGATCCGGGCGGCTCTGCATGATTTCCTGGGTTCCTAACATGATTTTGGTGAAGAATTCATCGGGCATATCTTCATCGTTGCCGTACTTGGGAGTATTCAGGCACATCAGGCGCAGCTTTTCATGCCCTTCCCAATTGGCCTTCATAGCTTCTAATAGTTCAGCCATGGCAACTTTCTTGGTATCAAACACCAGGCGCTGAATCGCAGCCAGGCAGTCTGCAATATCGGTGATACCACGGTCGCCTATCCAAGAAGCCCGGCATATGGGATAGCGAGCGCCGCCTTCGCGGGAATTCATGCCGGCCGGGATGCAGTCTTCATAAAGCATGGCGCATCTCAATCCGCTCATAGGGCTGTGCTGCTGTTCAACCGACCACCATATGAAGTAATGTTTGCGCAGTATTTCACAGAAATAATCTTCCTGTTTGAAGAAGGCTTCGATGATCTCATCCACGCTCTTCATTTTGGTGACGTCGCCGGTCTTCAGGCCCAGCTGCTTGCCGGTTCTGTTGTCAAAGCCGTTCCATAAAGTCAACTCGAATATCTTGGCCTGGTTAAGGCTGTAGAACCCGCCCTGATGCTCGGCGATATCCAGGTGATAGCCCAGACAGCCGCTGGCATTCCAATTGACCGCATCCCAAATCGGAACGCCGCGATCCAGGTATCTCTGAGTGCCCAATTTGTCACCCAGGAAAGCCGGGTTGCCGCCGCCGAAGTCTTTATTGCATTCCAATGCAAATACCATAAAATCTTCATCGATATTTTCGTGATAACGGATATAGATGGCAGGTTCGGAGAGCAGGGTCTGGCGCATTACTTCCAAAGTTAACCAGGAGACTTCATTGATCAGGCAATTGCCATTCACATCGGTACCGCCCAGAGTGACGTCCGGCAGCAGGGTTCCCGGAGCCGCACGGTGTTCTCTCTTAACGGTAACCAGGTTCTCGGTCTCTCTAATCTTCAACCATAACGCACCGATCATTTCGGCTGCATCCTGGCGGGTAATGTCGCCCTTGAGCATATCTTTTTCATAATAGGGATACAGAATCTGGTCGATGCGGCCTACGCCGACCTCAGGCCGTTCGGAGCTTTCTATCCAGGGTGCCAGGTGCAGGAAACGCAGGCTCTGCACCGCTTCCCAGAAGTTGCGCGGCGGATTGGCAGGAACATTTTCACAGACTTCAGCTATTTTGAGCAGTTCAGCCTTTCTAGCCATATCGGGGCAAGATACAGCCTGCTCTCTGGCCAAATCGGCATACCGTTTGGCATTAGCGATAACGGCTTTGCAGGAAATAATGCAGGCCTGCAGCAGGTGGTATTTACGCAGGGCATTTTCCGGCAGTCCAGGCTGCTGGAAACCCAGTGCCATACACTTTTCGATTTCATTCTCGGCTAGCTTGATAATGTAATTCAGACCATTGTCGATGGCCGGTTTGGTGGGCATGCAGTTGCCGCCGCCGAATGCACCCCAGTTCTCGAATATGCCTCTGTCCACGACCTCTCTGACCGCTCTGCCCTCGAATACCATACCCCGGTCAAACATGAGATCGAAGTGATCTTCGCCCATCTCAGCCGAAATGGCATCACGCACAAAGTTTCTCTGCGGCATATTTTCTACCCAGTATTTAGCGTCTTCGGTAAGCTTGCGCAGGTCTTCGGGATCGATATAGGTAGCATCGATGTCACTGCTCTTGCGGTCAAAGCGGCCAGTTTCACACATGGCCAGGATTTCCCGGGGCTTCATGGCGCACAGGGTGCCATTGCCGCGGATGAATTTGGTCAGCGAACCGACTATCAGTTCGTCTTCTCTGATGGTAACGGGGCCTTCCAACATTCTCTTTTCAAAGGCTTTTGCCCAGCGCACGTCTAAAGGCAGGCCTTCGGTTTCTTTCCATGATTCGGTAAACAACAGGGTGCCATCAACATATACCTGTGGAGGGGCATCTTCCCATTCTTTTTTAAGCTTCTGCAACCTGGGAGTCATGACGTTTACTTTTCTGATTGCGTCGCCGTCAACTTTTGGCATGTTATAACACCATCCTTTTCTCTAAATCTCCTGACTTGTGATTCATCCTGGCACTGTTTAACTCCATTTATTACCTCCTTTTAGTCTCAACTGCTTAAGTTTTAAGGCTGTGCTTCAGCGCCCGACCTCACATTTCAAACCTGCGAGGTGGTCAGGCGCCTTAATAAACAACACCGTTGCCGCGTTGCGATTACCTGCCACAGCTATTATTAAGGGATATTGCAAACTTCAACATAATAAGGAGCAATTTCTATGCCATTTAAAATGGTTAATAACGAACAATTCCTAAATAAGATAAAGGAGCCCCAACCTACCCGAAATGAGTGAATTGGAGCTCTCATAAATGATCGATTTTGATTATTCTATTTTTTTGGCATCAGTCGCAGCATTACTACATCTGGTTGTAACTGGACAGATACATTGTATCTATTATGCTACCTGGCAATTCTGCAAAGGGGTTTTATCTAAAGTCAGGGTTTACCGAAAAAACATCTCGGCAAACATATATATGTTGGTTTTTTCCAATCAGGCTGTTATTTGAACTGGGCACTTGCAGCCTCTCTTGCAGATGCTTTGATTTCCTCTGCCTGCTGATGTATTTCAAACATCTTGGTGTCTGTAAGGGGGAAAAAGTAAAAGGCGATAATACCCAGAGCCATAATAACAGCAGGCAGTAAAGACATTATTATCCGCAGACCCATCACGATTCCTTCCGTAACACCGGCCTTAGGATCAAAGCCAATTGCTGCTAAGCCTAGGCCCAGGACAAGACCGGAAATGGCGGTACCGATTTTTCCAGGCATAGAACTCAGGGAAAAGAGAAACGCGCTGACATCTTTTCCCTTGGCAACAGTCGTGAATTCTACTACATTACCATATATAGCCATCTCAACCGCCATACAAATACCCATACCTACCTGAGCCGCGGATAAAAGCAAGGCAAACCCTAAGGGGTTCTTTCCGAAAAAGAAGGACAATAGGAGTGCGATACCAAAAACAGCGAGACCAACAATATATGTTTTTTTGCTGCCCAAAAATTTGTTAATAAAAGGAGAGATAAAAGAACCGCCAAAAGTAAATAAGGTACTGAAAGTTAGATAAGTAGCTAACATGCCCTTATCACCAGCGACATAAGCAAAATAATAAGCTGCCAATCCCATAACCGTATACTGGCCTAGTCTTAAACAACTGGCTGCAGCGATTAAAAGCATCATAGGTTTAGTGAAGAAATTCTTAATCATATCCCAAAGGGATGTTTTTTGGACTATGGATTGCCGGCCGGATGGGACATATATTTCCTTGCCCCGCAGCATAGCTATTACATTGAAATAAGCCAGTGTGATAAGAACTGATATCACAACTGCCATCATGGTATATCCTTTGCTATCACTGCCTAACAATGACGCAAAAAATCCAATAATAACTA
>ENA-UOOM01001889-UOOM01001889.1-fermentation-metagenome-genome-assembly--contig:-NODE-1889-length-18810-cov-177.636790_pt1 | contig 18810 bp, 21 predicted proteins | sample MGYA00245781_ERZ724031 | MGnify/ENA primary metagenome ERZ724031 (study PRJEB28704, sample SAMN03018317) | fermentation metagenome | biome: anthropogenic terrestrial biome; feature: soil... | reverse complement strand
CGTTGGTGTGAGAGGTCGGTAGATAAAATAATTATCTACCTCCTACTCGATTTTCTTAATTAATATTATTTAATAAATTGTATAAGATAGAAAGAATATTTTATTCTGAAAAGATGGTATTATAATTATCTATATTGATGAAGTTCTATATTAAAAAAATCAATAATAATAGCATAATAAACTTATGTCTTTCATATTGACTTTTTATATAAATTAAGATAGCATTAAAGTAAATAAGGAGGAGAAGATAAATGAATACACAAATTGATTTTGAACGAATTCATAATTTGGCAGAAGAATATTATAGGAGTGGAGATTTTTACTGTTCAGAGGCCATTGTCAAGACCATAAAGGATGAATTTCAATTACCGATGTCTGATGCTATAATTGCTGCTGCTTCAGGTTTTCCAGTGGGCATGGGTGGCTCGGGGTGTACTTGTGGTGCTGTTGCAGGTGGAATCATTGCATTAGGACTTTTCTTTGGAAGAACTCAACCCAAGGATGAAAAGGTTAATCATACTATGGAACTTGCTAATGAATTACATAATGAGTTTAAAAAAAGTCATAAATCACTATGCTGTAGAGTATTAACAAAGGACATGAAACTTGGCTCTCCTAAACATATGGAACAATGTATATCTTTCACTGGGGAAGTGGCAGAGAAAGTTGCAAGGATGATTGTTAGAGAGTTAGATAAATAAAGCGTAAAAATTAAACTAAGGAGATCGTTTTCTAAATATAAAGGTTCATATAAAATGCACCTACAAAGTTAAATTTATTGTCTAACTTTTGGGGTGCACTTCATATTTCTAGTTCTTCCTCAAAGACAGTTAATTGAGAGAATTTTTATACTTTTATTTTCTTAAAAAAATTTCTTTCAGGATGACATGGGACATTAAAATTATATCCCATCTTGTTCATTTCCTGCATTTTAATCAGTAATAAATTTATATCAGAATTTAAAATACCAGCAATTTGAACTATATCGTGGCCATCTCTTGCAAGTTCTAAAACCTCATCATTATCTAAAAGCAGATGTGCAGCAAAGGCATTGGCAACATATTCTGTATCATTTTTCATATTAAATAGAGTAAACTCTTTAAGTCCAGTTTCAGCTAGATTACGGTGGTAGGTATCATGCCCTATTTCATGCGCTAGGACCATGTGGCGTAAACAATCATCTAAGTTATTATTAAGTAGAACGATCCGTTGCTTCCAACGATAGGTATACATTCCTAGTAGCTCTTGATAATGTCCATAATATATTTTAATACCAAGCTCACCTGCAATTTGTAAAGCATTCCTTGTTCCAATATGTTTCACAATATCATTTGCTTTTTTAAATATTCCAAAAGAGTCAATCAAAATAGCACCTCCTAAAAAGAAGACTACTCCCTATTTGTCTACTAAATGATTACCCATAAATTAAATATTAATCGCTGTCTTTTCTATATTTCTTAGGAGTGTACTTTCTATTTTCTTTCTTTGCATCCCAATAGGCCTGTTGCAAAGCTTGCATAACTGCATCTTTATCAGATTCAGATAATTCACCTCCTGCAAACAAGCCGCCTATTTCTGCCACAAGTTCTTCTGCTTGTTTTGCACCACGATAACCATATCTTTCACTTGCCCTTGTAATAAATTCATCGCCTTCATTTCGTAGATAATTTACATCTACATCCAATATATTAGCGAGGGTTGTATAGATTTCTCTATTTTTAGGATAGGTCGTACCGCTTTCATAATAATTAACTGTTCGTAAAGAAATACCAGCTTTTTCAGCTAACTCAGCTTGGGTTAATCCATTTTTTTTGCGAAGGTCACGGAGTTTTTCACCGAATTTCATATTCATCCTCCTTTAAGAGTTTATAATATGCAATATGGTTGCATTAAAGTTAATCAAATCTATTGACAATAGAAACTGTGTTGCATATAATTAACTTAATGCAAGATATTTGCATATTTATAATACTTTAAATTGCACATGTTGTCAACAAAAATTATGGTTGTAAATATTACCATAATATAAAAGTTGTAATGGTAGAATAAGGGGGATAGAGAATTATGAGAAAAACTAAGATGATGAAAAGTATTTCAAGAATGTATGAGGGGATGCAGCTTGATGAAGAACAGGTTTTTAGAAAGGCAAAATTACTACTTGTAATTTACCGAGATGTAGTATGGACATCAATTAAAGAAGTAAATTATGTTAAGGAAGTATGTACTGCTTATTATAGCAATGATTTATCTCTTGCACTTACTTATTTAAATGATTTTGCACCTACAGAAAGAAAAGAAGATTTTATGGAGAAAGTATCTGGTATCTTTGAAACGAAATGGATGATAGATTTAATAGATACAGCCATGATAAAGATTTATGATTATCACCATAATGGAAAGTTATATCATGAAATACTATCAAAATGCTATATTACAGCATATACAATGACAGAGGGGGAAATGTTAGAAGCACTTTGCATGGAGAGATCAAACTTTTATATAAAGAAAAAAGAAGCAATAAAACTCTTTGGAATAGCATTATGGGGATATGCGCTTCCAAGATATCAGGAATTATTAATAGAAAATAACGAATATACAGTACATTCAAATTCATATTTTTACTAGCAGACTAATTGCATACTAAATACATACTCATTGCGTACTGACATTGGACAAGCAGTGTTCTATACTATGTATTATGGAGGAGTATGGCATAAATTAAATAAAGAAAAATAATGAGCCTTGGCATTTGAAAAAGTGCCAGGGCCATATTTATGCCCTCTTCTAAATAATACGGCAGATAAAGAGCCGAGAATAACATTTTGTTATTCTCGGCTTTTTTATTGCCCAAAATTAGGGAGGCAGTATGAAACGCTGGGAAACTTATATTGCTAGATACCCATGATCCTTTGATTTTTTCTAATCAAAATAAAAAAGAAAAAATTGGAGGAATGGAAATGGCAAATTTTATGAATGGTTATGGTCTTCAAGTAATTAAAGGTAAAAACAAAGAAAGGTATTTTGTTTCATTTACAGATGGTGATGGTGAATATCAAAGAGTTGAAATTAATTTTGGTATTTACTCTGCTTTATTTGAATTAAATAAAAGAGATAGAAATCTTACACGATCAGATGAAAGGAATCTAGAATATTCAGAGCTTACAGATGAAACACTAATTAGAAGAGCCTTTGAAAAACCAAAAGGTATAGAAGAAATTATATTAGAAAAAGAAATGAAAAAGTTATTCTGGAAAGCTATTGGAGAATTAACTGATGTTCAAAGAAAAAGATTACTTTTATATTATGATTGCGGTCTTACATTAAAAGAAATTGCAAATTTGGAAAACTGCTCAATCCGTGCAATTAAGTACAGTATAGACATTGCAAAAAGTAAATTAGAAGAAAAGATAAGAAAGTTTTAAATTTAGACTTCAAAAATAGGGTTCAAATGTGGAAACAGGTGAAGGGATATTTTTTCTCTTCTCTGTTTTTATTTTGAACAACAGGTTGTACTTTGAAAACTTAATATCCGATTTCATAAATACTTTAGCTGATAAGCCAAAGATGGAAAAGCGACAAAGGAAGATGCGCCAAGACCACCTGTATAAAATATATTTTATATAAAAGTCGGCTTTCTAAGGTAAAGAGCGGTACCCATCTGTTCCTAAAAATAATCTATGGTAGATTGTTCGCCACAACCTTGTCAGCCTATAATGATACTTCTGCCTAGCCACAGACATCCCAATGGGGGCAGCCAGCGGAGATCCCGGTGGAGGTGAAATGCCTATGATGAAGTCTAACTAACTTTAGTTTATGAAATCGCCCTTTAAACCTTTGTAAGGCTTTGTGTGTTGGGGATAGTAGTGTCTAAGTACAACACGAAATATTAATAAATATTTTTTGTTTTAATATTAGAAACCATGGGGATCGCTTATTTAAGGCAATATATTATATATTTTTTTACCAAATAAGGCGGTCCCTATTTTTGTGATATTAAGAAGATGAGAAAAAAGATATTTATGATAGTAAAAATTAAAGTTAATAAAATTGATTTAAAAATTACATAGAAATGGAGGAATAGAGATGACAAAGGAGCAATCAGTCAGAGAAGTAGAATATAAAATGACATTAAAACTGTTAAATATATTACTAAATAGAGGGATTATTACTAATGAAGAGTACTCAAGAATAGATGAATTAAACCGTCTGACCTTTTCTCCAGAACTTGCAGAAGTATATCTGTAATAACACTAGCTATAGAAGAACTCTTGTGGTAGTGTATGTTGCTAACAAGAAGTAAATATTTAAAGAAGGGAGGATAAACTATGGTAAAGAAAGTTAAGAAAGTAAGGAAAATAGAACCTGTACACCAAAAAGTCATACTAGAATTACAGCCTAAAAAGAGAGTCTGTGCTTATGCAAGGGTAAGTACGAACTCTATAGATCAGCAAGGATCATTCCATGCTCAAGTAGATTATTACAAGAAATTTATAGGGAAAAGAGATGACTGGGAATATGCAGGTATTTATGCTGATGAAGCTAAAAGTGGTACACAAGTAAAAAGAAGAGATGAATTTTTACAGATGATAAAAGACTGTGAAGACGGCAAGATTGATATGATTATTACTAAATCTGTAACAAGATTCGCTAGGAACACAGTAGATAGCATTGAAGCCATAAGAAAATTAAAACTACTTGGAATAGGAGTATATTTTGAAAAGGAAAATATCAATACTTTATCAGAAAAGAGTGAGATGCTATTAACCATATTAAGTTCCATAGCCCAAGGAGAATCAGAAACCATATCTACGAATAATAAATGGGGAATTAGAAAAAAATTTGAAGATGGAACATTTAGATTCAGTACCCCTGCCTATGGATATACTAAGGATGAAGATGGACAATTGATCATAAATAAAGAAGAAGCTAAGGTTGTTCGAAGAATTTTCAATGAGTATTTGAATGGTAAAGGCTTCTATGCAATAGCCAGAGGATTAAATGAAGATAATATACCAACCATACGCTCTGCAGAAGAATGGCAGGACAGTGTGATAAAAGTAATTTTACAAAATCCTATTTATGAAGGAGATTTATTATTACAAAAGACGTATACAACTGAGATACTTCCCTTTCAAAGAAAAGTGAATAAAGGAGAATTGCCTAAGTATTTTATTGAAAATAATCATGAACCTATTATCTCTAGAAAACAAGGACAGCTGGTCCGTGAGATTTATGAGTATCGAAGAAATAAAATAGGGATAGATGATAGTGATAAATATAAAAACAGATATGAGTTCAGTAGCAGGATTATCTGCAGTGAATGTGGAAGCACCTTACGTAGACAAAAGATTTATATAGGTAAACCTTATGAGAAAATCCAGTGGTGCTGTATTCAACATATAAGAGATATTAATAAATGCAGTATGAAAGCTGTAAGGGAAGATATTATAAAAGAAGCCTTTCTTACCATGTGGAACAAGTTAGTAAGTAACTACATAGATATCTTACATCCACTTCTTGAGTCCTTAAAAGATTTAAGAACCAATGAAGAGCAGGAAGAAGAGATAAAAGACTTAAACAACAAAATAATGGAACTAACAGAGCAGAGTCATATCCTAAGTAGAGTAGTATCGAAAGGGTATATTGACTCTGCTGTTTTTATAGAAAGACAAAATGTCCTCACAGTAGAAATAGAGGCGACAAGGAAAAGGAGAAACCAACTGCTAGATAATAACGGTTTTGAAAAGGAGATAGAAGGAACTTTACGATTACTAGACATTATAAGATATAACTCAGAGATCATGGAAGACTATGATGAAAACCTATTTATCCATACAGTAGATAAAATCATTATAGGAAAAGATTATGAAGTTACATTCAGACTGATTAATAATCTAGAGCTAACAGAATATTAAGGAAAGTGAGGTGCTAGATATGCAAAGACATATGCCAATAGGCTATAAAATAGTAGATGGAAAAATAGTCCTTAATGTTGAAAAAGTAGAAGTAATACAAAAAATATTTAAAGACTATTTAAATGGAGTATCTATGATTACCATAGCAAAGGAATTAACGGCTACAGGATTTCTTAATGCAAATAATAAGCCTAATTGGAATCATGGTTCTGTAGGCAGGATACTAGAAAACAGTAAATACTTGGGAGATAGTATGTATCCTCAAATAATAGATGAGGTCACCTTTGAATTAGTACAGCAACAAAGAAAAGCAAAAAATAAGAAATTAGGCAGAACACCTCAGATTAATACTAGGAAAAATCAAAGTGTATTTACCAGTAAATTAAAATGTGGAGAATGTGGGAATATTTATCGCAAATACATTGAACATGCAGGAAGACCATCAGAAAAGAGTAACTGGAAATGTAAAAGATACATCTACCAGAATAGGGTTCATTGCAGAAACTTATTTCTAACTGGAAAAGATATAGAAAATATTTTTATATCAGCAACAAATAAAATTTTATCAAGAATGTGGATATTAGATAAAGAAAAGAAAAAAGAACCATCAAAGATGACTATTGAAATTAGAAATTTAGAAGAACGAATCAAAGAGCTAGAAGACGAAAAACAATTTTCATCAAAGGAACTAGCAGAATTAATATTTAAAAGAGCAAAAGCCTATTACAAAATATCTAAAATAGATGATTATGATTACACGACTAAGAAAATTAAAGAGGAACTTCTTGATAAACAACCACTTACAGAATTTAATGAAGAATTATTTATAAATATAGTAGAAGAAATAATCATTTATAAGGATGGAAAGATTCAAGTGGAATATATAAATGGAATTATGATGGAGGAAGACTATGGTGAAATAAGAAAGGATGAATGAAAATGGCAAGACCAAGAAAGAATGTAGCCTTTATACCAGCACAACCTATTTATGATAGAAATATAAGGGCAGAGTTAAAAGTCCTAAGAATAGCAGCTTACTGTAGAGTCAGCACCACCTTAGAACAGCAGGAAGGTAGTTATGAGGCTCAAGTATCTTATTATACAAATAAGATAAAAAACAATCCAAATTGGAAATGTGCAGGGATTTATGCAGATGACGGCAAATCAGCAACTAATACAAAAAAGAGAGATGATTTTAATGCCATGATAGAAGACTGCATGGCAGGAAAAATAGATATGGTCATAACAAAATCCGTCAGCAGATTCGCAAGAAATACAGTAGACTCCCTTCAAACCATAAGAAAACTTAAAGAAAAAAACATAGCAGTATTTTTTGAGAAAGAGAATATCAATACCTTAGATGGAACAGGGGAACTATTAATTACCATTTTAAGTAGTCAAGCACAAGAAGAAAGCAGAAACTTAAGTGAAAATACAAAATGGGGAATAACGAGAAGATTTGAAAATGGAATTATCTCAATCAATCATAAAAAATTTATGGGATATACAAAAGATGAAGATGGAGAACTGGTCATAGTACCTGAAGAAGCAGAAATAGTGAAAAGGATTTATAGAATGTATTTAGAAGGCAGTAGTATACTAGAGATTACTAGAGCTTTGGAGGCAGATAAAATTAAAACTGCTACAGGGAAAGAAAAGTGGCATCCTGGAGTAATAGAAAAAATGCTAGTCAATGAAAAGTATATGGGAGATGCATTACTGCAGAAAACCTATACAGTAGATTTTCTAACTAAGAAACGAGTAAAAAATAACGGTATAGTACCACAGTATTATATCGAAGATAACCATGAGGCAATTATACCAAAGGAATTATTTTATAAAGTGCAGGAAGAAAAGACAAGACGTGCCAGCCTTAATAAATCAGCAGTTACAAGAAAATTTAATAAGGCAAAGAAGGAAAAAAGTAAATTTAGCTCCAAATATGCACTGACGGAAATCTTAGTATGTGCTGAATGTGGACATCCCTATAGAAGACAAGTCTGGTCAAAGTATGGACAAAAGAGTGCAGTATGGAGATGTGAAAATAGGTTAAAGAATGGTACAAAAGCAAACTGTAAGAACTCACCTACCCTTAAAGAAGAGCCATTACATAATGCCATAATGACAGCAATAAACAGTGTAGTAGAAAATAATGGAGATTTTATAGGAGCATTCAGGGAGAATGTAATCAGAGTCATCGGTGGATACTCCACAACAAATATACCTACAGAATATGATGAACAAATAAAATCCTTGCAAAAAGATATGCTGACCTTAATCGAAGAAAATGCAAAACAAGGAGCTGTAGCAGAAGACTTTGATGATGAGTATAAAAGTATATCAGAAGAGATAAATGAGCTTAAAAAGGCAAAATTAAGGCTCGTACAAGAGAAAAAACAAGCTGATAGATATGAAGAACGACTAGATGAAATAGAAAGCACCATAAAGACAGTGAGACCACAGGTAAGGGAATTTGATGAAGACTTAGTAAGAAGATTAATTAATACCATTAGAGTAAATCGGGGAGAAAGACTGGAGATACAGTTTGAATCAGGGATAGTGATGAAGCAGACGGTAGATTACTATGATTAGGGGTATAGGAGCAGTAACATGGAAAGAAGATAAGTTACTGCTCTTGCAATAATGAGAATATACTAAGACTAAAATCCTCAGATGGTGCTAAGGATTTTAGTGTTGGTAGATTAGATAGAATAAATAGTCAAAAGATTTGAGAAGATTTGGCAAATAATATGATTCTGGGTTGAGAAATGTTGGAAAATACTATAAAATTATAGTAACAATATTGTTTATATCGGTATGGTCTACTTGGGGGTTATAATATGTCAAATGTTAATGAGCTTTTAGATATTGCCAAATCTGAAATAAATCATTTAGATTTAGATGAAGCTTTCTTAGTATTGGATATTTTTAAAGGTTACAGATGGAATCGGATTTCTCAAAGTGAACGATTATTATTTGGAACCTTATTTCTAAATTATAATAAATCAGAGGCGATAGGTGCTGTTTGGCTAAAAAAGGTTTATTTAGGACAGCAAAAATATCAAATGATAAAAAATAATCTGGTTTTAGAAATGAGGTGTAACAGTTATGACATACCAACCAGATAGTAGTGGAATTAATAGCTTAAGTGGATTTTCATTCCAAATCAAGGTTTTTGTATACTATATGCTTATGCTTGAAGAAGGTATGCAAATTGAATTTGAAACTTTAGAAGATGTCAATATTAAAAATATAGAAAATGGAAAGATAGATCAAAAAAGTGAAAATTTTATTAGCAAGTTGTTAACAATTAACTCAAATATTGCTATTCAAGTAAAAAGAACAGGTATTACAAATGCAGTAGCCCAACAAGTATTACTTAATTGGATATTGTTAGAATCGTCTGAAAACAACATATCTAAATACTTGTTATTCACTGATAGCGAATATGATAATAAGGATATTATTTTTAAAAAAAGTGCTACTGAATTATTCGATATTATAGTAGATTCGGACAAACAAAAGAATGCAACAATCTCAAAAGTTAAAAAACTTTATAAAGATAAATATACTGATTTTGAAAAGATTTATGAAGAAATAAAGAGAAAATATACCTTTAAATCTATAGGATGTATAGATAAGCAAATAGATGATGGCTGTTCAGTGCATTTTAGAAAATTAGCAAACAAAGTAGTTTACAATCAACGACTGAAGGAATTACTACAACACATTACAGTTCAAATTATGGAAGCTGTTGATAAAAGGAGACCTTACGTAATAGGATATGAGGAATTTATAAAATTAATTGAAGATATATCATGTCGCTTAACGGAAGAAATAACAGCACCTCTTTATTCTAATTTTAAAAAAATACACACAGTCGACCTTTCGAGTATTAAAATTTCAGAATCAAGAGAGTATAAACAGCTTGTTGCTTGTGAACTTCCGAATATGCTAATTAAACAACATTTATTATTTGGGATGTATTATGAAAATACTAAGTTTAAATATATGGAAACAAACAAAATAAGTAGAATTAGAGAAATCGAAGAAACTACATATGAGAATTATGAAAATGTAAAGTTTAGACTACAAAAAAATAAAGAAGATGAACCATATAATAGACTTGAGGAAACTAAAAAAATGCCAAATTCATATGCAGAAAATGAACAAATAAGATATGGAGCTGGAATATATTTAACAAGAGAAAATATTGACAAAAATCAAATTTCATGGGAGGATGAGCAAAATGCGAAACTTGCAAAATGAGGCTGAGGCTATTCAGATTAGTATATATTGTGAGATAATAATGCAAATGCTTAAAAAGCATAAAGAATTAAGTGTTATTAAGATGCTTGTTTTCTCATATTTAATAAAAGGACAAAAATTTATACCAAATAGTATTTATACTGCTAATACTTCTCAAGATCTCATATATAAGGGTCTTTCTTTATTAGCAGGGGATTATATAGGGCTTTGTGATAGTATTGGATATATTATTAAAGCTATTCATCTTTTAATACAAAAAAACTTAATCAATTTAGAAAATAATATTATAATTGAGATACCAAACGAAGAACTAGGAAAATCAGCATATGAAGAAAGTTTGTTTTTAGAAAAGGTCATTGAAGCAAGTAAAAGGATGTCAGATAAACAATTTATGAGAGAGGTTATGTACAATGTTTAAAATAAATAAATTGATAATCTATAGTATGAAAGATGAAACTTTTACATACAAGTTTAATTCAGGAATAAATTATTTCAAAGGTAAAAATAGTTCTGGTAAAACAGAATTTTATAGTTTTATTGATTTTATGTTTGGATCTTCTGAGGATATAAAGAAAAAGCCTTGGTATGCAAATTCTCTCAAAAAAGCCACTATGATTTTTGAATTTGAAGGTATGCAGTATTGCGTCTCAAGAACCAGGGAACGTAATCAAAATTATTTTTACTATTTTGGAGAGGATGAACCAGATGAAATTGATTTAAGAGAATATAAAGATAAATTAAATGCGGTTTTTGCACAGGATGTGGAGTTATTAAAGAATATTCGTAATTTCACTAATGAGGAATTGACGTATAGGGCATTTACCATGTTTAATTTTTTGGGAGAAAAAGGGCAGGGGAAAATACATGATTTTTTAGACAAGTGCAATGATATAAAATATGCTGTTAAATTAAATCCTATTCTTAATTTTATATTTAATAAAAACTTGGAAAGAATATACGAGCTACAAAAAGAATTGGAATCATTAACAGATGAGTTAAAAGAATTGGAAATGAACTCTGCGAGATATGATTTTATTATTAAGCAGGTTAATAATAATCTTCAAAAGCTTGCTGGTAACTTATGGTATACGGGAAAAAATGTTGAAGATATTTGGAGATATTTAAGTGAAATCAAAAATATGCAAGATATAAAAAAAAGAAAGAAAGAGAAAAATATCGCTGATTTACAAGTTATGTTTAATAATATTTCAGAACAAATAAAGGTATATGAAAACAGTATTTTTGATGCAAAACAATTTGAGAAAGATAATCAAAATAGAAAAGTATTGTTGGAAAAATTGAATGTTTTAATTAATGAAAATGTAGAGTTTAAATATTTGGTTGAGCCATTACAAAGTTTACTAGCAGACATTGATAATACTATTTCATTTAGTAAATACCTAATCAGTGATAATACTATTAAAGAGTTAAAAAAGCAAAGAGAAAGTATTAAAACTGAAATACAAAGGAATGATTCTAGATTCAAGTGTTACACAATGGAGGATAAATCAAAGGCAATTGCGTTAATCGAAGATTATTTATCAGCTGAAGTTTATTCTTGTGATGAAGAATTAAAAGAAAAGAAAAAACGAATTCGAGAGGTACGCGAAGAGTTAAAGATATTACAGGCAGCAGATGATAGTAAGAAAATCAGGGAACTCTCAGAATATATTACGAATTTATATTATTCTGCGAAAGAAATATCCTCTGTTGTTGATGATGATATAAATCAAGAAGGATTTAAAATTCAATATATTAAAAGAGGTAACATTTTACAACCAATGGTGACAAAGGAGTCTGAAAATGGCGATATTCCTAATAGAAAGAAGGAAGTAAACTATTATATTGGTAGTATGGCCCGACATACACTTATTCAATTATGCGGATACTTTGCATTTTTAAACATTTTACTGGTAGACAATAAATATCCTTTAATACCTATACTTGTTATTGATCATATATCTAAACCTTTTGATGAAAAAAATAGCAAGGCTATTGGGAAAGTAATTTCAGAAGCATACGAAAGTATAGGTAAAGAAAATTTACAGTTATTTATTTTTGATGATGAAGAATATGAAGCTTTAGGAATACAGCCTGATCATTTTGAAAATTTAGTAACTGAAGGTAAAACTGGGTTCAATCCATTTTTTATTCCATATAAGGATGAATTTGAAGATAAGTAATAAATATGCTTTATCACTAAGAGAAAATAGTCTTAATTAAATTACTATTAGTTTTGTATTCTGAAAAGTACAGAAGAAATTTATTCTATGGGGAAGAAAGTTGAGTAAATTAACAGTTTTGGATGCGCGTATGAGGTTCTTTTTAGGACTTTTTTATTGAAATGCTATTTTGTGCATAATTGATATACTTGGTGTATAGGCAAGAAATTTTTAAATAAGATTATTAATTTGATGCAGTATATAAAATTGAGGTGATATAGATGGATGCTCAACAAAAAAAGAAAGCTATTGCTCGTTATAAAGAACTATAACATTTGGTATGAAATCAAGTATTTCTAGGACAGCAGATATATGGGAAGATGAAAATAAACATGTAGCCATAATATCAAAGGATGGATGGAGATGCGGACATGGTCATAGTTGGGATGCATATCTACAATGTAAATTAGACTTAGATTTTATGAAAGAAGAGAAATATCAGAAAATCTTTGATAATCTATTTAATACTTTTGCATTAAAAAAATGATAAAGATGATTTAGCATATAAATTTATGAATTTGTTTATATTGTATTCTCGAGGTATTGTTCAACGAAGAATACATCATGACGATTCACTTGTATTACTTCTGTTTATCACAGCTTTAGAATCATTAATTACAGAAGGACAATCAGAGAAAAGAATTAGGCCTGCGGCAATTATATCAAAACTTATAAGCATAGATGGTGTTACACCTTTTGAGTTAGCAACGACAATAGATGAATTATATAAAGAATCGAAACAATTTTGTTCATGCAGGTCAAACATCACAGTTTTCTTATGAAAATGACAAGCTTGATACATTGGAGCGTATAACAGAATTGATGTTATTGAAATACTTTGAAATGGATTCTCTATTATGTGTATAAATAGGTCAAAATCCTCTAAATGTTTGGACAGAATATCTTAATAAGGTGTGTTTAACAGTATTATTTTTAGACAAGGTGAATAGAGATGAAGGAACCAAGCTATGATATGGTGTCTTTATTTTATGAGACATATAAACTTAAATACAAAGCAAGGGAGCGGAGCATATGAAGTTATTGTATTTATGGGTAGAAAACCATAAAGAAATGATTAAGAATCAATCTTTTAACATATCAAACTCTTATCATATTGATTTTGATATGCAGTTTAACAGGTTACATATATCTAAAAACAAAGAATATATAGAAAACTTCTATGGTAATAATATACTTGACATAACAGCAATAGTAGGAAGAAATGGAACAGGAAAAACAACGATAACAAGGAGTTTATATAAAATATGTGATAGTGTTAACCCAGTAGATGATGATGAATACTATCCAGCATATATTACAAAGCATATAGTGATTTACGAGGTAGAAAGCCAGCAAGAAGGCGAACCAAGTAAATTAATAATACACTACTTTTTATCTAAGGATCCAAGTGTTGAAATTACTGAAGACATAGTAGTGGATTTAATAAATTTAAAGGATGTAAAAGGGGACGAATTTGAGCGAGCAGAGAAGCAACACAATATGACAACAGTATATTTCACAAATGCTTTTGAAGTAAATAATGTATTAGATAATCAAGGATTTTCAGAGTTTAGTTCGAGTGGTACACATAAATCACTTGCATATACACCGATGCTTTCATTACATAGAGCATTCATAAATTTGAGGGAGAATTACGGCTCAAAACAAAGTGAAGGTGGATTGATAGTAAGCGTTATAGAGCAATATGCTCAGAATATGACTAGAGATTTTAAATTATCATATGCAACAGCTCAAAGCTATAATTATTTAATAGCAACAAGATATTTTCCTGGAGCAATAGCAAGAATTTTACCAGTCATGAAAGACTTTAAAATAAGCATAACAGAATTTGGGCAATACATTAAGTATAAAAGAGGGTTTATTGGACTTAGTAAAATGGATTGGCATGTAATGTTTATAAGAAATAACATTTATGAATATATAGCACTTAACTATAAAAAGTATCATTGGGAGCAAATGTATGTAAATATAATCTGTGAAATTGCATTATTTGTGAGCCTAACATGGGATATAAATTTTGAAAAGGTGGAACATAGATATTCTTCATTAAATAAAAATAAATCATTTGAAATATTATTAGAACAAATTAAAGATAATGAAGAAAATACACCTAAGAAAGAGTTAATCAGGAGGATAAGAAATGTACAAGGTATTGATTTAAGTATCATAAAAGAGTTTATTGAGATAGTAGATAGATATGAGGAGCTAAATATCTTAGCAACTTCAACATGGTATAAGCAGGTTCAAAACTTCTTAGAAGATTATGATAAGATTAAAAATATTGAAATAGAGCAAACAATCAATTATGGATTCAATCCATTAATAGAATTAATCATTGAGCAATATAATAACAAGAAAACAATTTATAGTAGAATGATTAATATAATACCTCAACCTATGTCTTCTGGTGAGATAGCATTGATTAATATATTTGCAACTGTTTATTCAGCAATGAAAAAGAGAACAAGTGGAAGTATATTATTAATAATAGATGAGATAGACGCATTTCTACATCCGAAATGGCAACAGGACATACTAACACATATCACCAGATGGATAAATGAATCAGAGTTTTTTTATAAAAAGAAAGTTCAATTAGTAGTAGCAACACATTCACCAATTATTCTATCAGATATACCAAGGGATAATATCATTTATTTGAAAGAACCATTTGAGGTTTATCCAAGTGGACAGCTTACCTTTGGAGCAAACATTAGTACACTTTTCTATGATTCTTTTTTCATGGAGAAAGGAAGCATAGGAGCAATAGCAAGGAGAGAGATTCAATGGGCGATAGATAATATTGAAAACACCAACTTAAATTTAGATAATCGGAAGAGGCTCGTATATATAATCAACAATATAGGAGACAAATTCCTAAGAGAAAATCTAAAGTCATATCCTATTTATATTGAATCTGCGAAAGAAAGCAGGGATGACTTATGATTAAGATAGAAGTAACAAAGGAAATGAGGAAACAAATAAACGATATTCACAGAGAATACATTGAGCAAACTTCTGTATTAAAGCTAGAGGAAAAGATTAAGAAAATAAGGACTAAAAAACGTGAATTATTTAAGAAGTTATTTGGAGATAACACAAAGAAGAGGAAAACATCTATAATAAACTACTGTTTATCAGCTGATTTAGAAGATATACTAAAAACATTTGATGTTACATTTAGTGAGGTATATGGATTTAAATTTAGTGATAAATCAACTGATAAACAAAAGAGAACAATTGAAGCTATACGTAAAGATTTAGATGAGGTTTTTAATTATAGAGGATTCAACGCTGGTATAAAATTAAAAAACGGTAGCAAGTGGAATAGGCACAAGTTTATCACGGCTTTAGGAATTAGGGTGTGTCCCTATTGTAATCGGCAATATATAAGCTCTTATGAAGATGGAACAGAAGGTAGAAAGACTACAGCTGATGCAGACCATTATTACCCTAAAGAACAATATCCAATTTTACAAATGAACATATTTAATTTAGTACCGAGTTGTAATGTATGTAATTCAAGGACTAAGGGAAGAAGTAATAAGAGACATCTATATCCTTACGTGGATCCAAGTGATAGCTTAAGTTTTCAGATACCATTAGAATTAGGTGAGCAAGTATCGAAGATATTAATAGATACAAAAATTAATAAAAGAGCTGAAACTTCAAAAGATGTATTTAAGCTTGATAAAATATATCAAGCTCATTTAGAGGAGGCAATAGAGGTTAAGCAAAATGCAATAAATTACTTTGAATTTGGTGAAAGAGCATATGAAGCATTACAAGGTTTAGATGTATCATTTGATATATTCCCTACATGGTTCAATTTCATGGGAAAGGATGCATTAAAAGATCCATTAACAAAACTAAGGCAAGACATATATAAACAAGTAATGGACGAGCTTAAAAAGTAAAATCCATATAAGTTGAAAGTACCTAATGTCAAGAAAGCATGAGGTGTTTTTAGTGGGGTTTAATAACAATGTAATTAGAGTGCAGTAGGCATAGGAATATATTGTAGCGGACAGACAGCAGCGGATAGAGATCAATAACAGAAAGTTGAAACAGATGGAAGAAATAATTAAACATCAGAAGGCTTAAAAATGAGTACAGTGTACATATTGTTTAGAATCTTAGTTTTGACCCGTACAGGGCAATCAAGTAACCATAATTGTTGCCCATGATTTTGGGTTAAATCACTCCCCAAAGAATGGGAAGATAGATTACATAACATTGTTCGAGAAAATGTGTCTACTATATTGACATAGTGGCAAGTAATAATAGAAAAATAAATTGTAATGAACAAAGCTTTCAAGAGTTTAATATATTTTTGAGAGTTTTGTTGTTTACAATTTAAAATAATTGTAAAATATAAAAAATGGTTAATTTATTAAAAAAGGCCATGGGTTTAAAAATAGTAAAGATATAATTAAAATTTAAGATTTTTTAAAATGTATCTTACTACATTTATCTAAAATACAACCTGCCGCCAAGGGGGTAATATCAGTCTACGACATCATTATTGTACTCTCAAGGCATGTTGAAGTATGCTGCCTTCTGAAAAGGATGTAAGCATGTGGCTGGTTGGAAATGGATATACCGATTATATTTGCCCGGTGTCAACTAATTTCAAGGATTATAACGAAGGAGGTAGGTTACCATGAAAAATAAATATAGTGAAATAGTAAAACATATCCCAAGTCTGGAGGATCACGGTCATCTGTATATGTATTACGGGATTCCGTATTCTGAAGAATGCTATGTATATGGCGATACTAAAGAAGGTAATAATCTTATTGTATCTTATGAGTGTGATGATTTATGTAGGAATATTGCTGATAAGTTTGATGATTACGAATGGCTTGATATTTTAGATAATAATCAAATTGAAATTGAAAAGATCTTTGATGTTGATGTTGAAACACAGAATTTTGATGTAATTGCTTCCCTTCTGCTATACTTAGTTGAGAGTATAACTTTTGAAGACAAATTCATAGATGCGTTGAATAATGGGTACTTGATTCGACTGATAAAAAGGCTGGAGTGCTTGAATTAAAGAATGATGACGGAAAAACCTAAAGGAATGTGCGACAGCGCATGGGAGAGTATGTCTGCCTTTGTGATGACACTTGCCCACGGCGGCGAAGACTTCTATAACGGCTGGATGAAGAATAAGAAGCCAGCAATGATTTCATATAATGATGGTTTTCGTCTGGTGAGCTTTTTGATTGAGACACTGGCTGAGGATACGGAGTAAGAGACAAATAGTAGTTTGGAAAGGAGATAATTATATGACATATGTAGTTATAAGTATTATATTGGGTCTGGCTTCATGGTGTATTCCAATAGTAAATATTAATAAAGATAATAAAAAAATGAGAAATACTGAGAAGTATATAATTGTTAGTTTTAGTTTTTGTTTACTTGCAATATATACACAAATATTGCTGATGAAAAGTTATGGAGAAAAATGGACTTTGATAGTAGACGCAATGGATGCATTAAATTTAGTAATACCAATTTTTATAGTTGCAACTATCATCTTGAACATTATATTTGTAAGAAAGCAGTATAAGAGCTGAAGTGTTAAAACAAATTTCAGTTTTCAGACTGGAAGATGGAGATTTATTGAGGTGATTTCATATGGATAATCCACAAATTGAAATACAAATAGTAGACAATTCCTTGCAGGATAATCATTATTGGAAAAAGCTAATATCTATGTTCGTCATGGTTGGCTTGAAATTTGAAATACACTGCTGGAATGAAGAAACAGAAGAAATTAAAACTGCATTGAAGTTTGGAAAAGAAAAATCAGCAGATTGGGAATTTGGAACAATTATTGAAGGAGTTATTGATGAAAAATTCATTGAGATGATCTATCATACGGTAAAGCCACCGGATATAGCGATATACAATAAAATGACACCTTTCTTTTCTATTTTTTTTGAAAATGGATTTTCTTCCGAACATTATGGAACAGAACTTCACATTTTATCTGCGCCTATGAACGATGCTGATTTTACGGTGTTGTTAAAAAATTTGCAAGAGTATGCTATTATCAATGAATTCTAAGTTGGTATCGTATCTCAATACCAGAAAACGTTGATGAATTTCGATGTATCGGCAGGAAAGCAGGAATTTGAATTTGCAGGAGGTCAAAAGTGAAATATACAATTGATATACAAGCAACAGCATCTTATGCTGATAAATATAATGAACCATGCGACTGTATATGCTGCCAAAATTATGAGATAATGTTTTCGACCGTCTATCCTGAAGTTGTAAAGATTTTGCATGGATTTGGTATTCCACTCAAGCGTCCATTAGAAGTTATGGACTGTTTTTGGAATGATACAAGAGATAGACATCGATACAAG